>Ga0256837_1000008_pt1 | contig 185662 bp, 197 predicted proteins | sample 4562384metaG_FD_185976 | JGI IMG/M metagenome (GOLD analysis project Ga0256837, IMG submission 185976) | Hydrothermal vent microbial communities from Guaymas Basin, Mexico - 4561-384 | ecosystem: Environmental > Aquatic > Marine > Hydrothermal vents | place: Mexico: Guaymas Basin | collected...
CTCAATATCACTTAAAGCACCATCGTGTGTACACCAGTTTACCATATAGTTTCCACGAACAATAAGCCCTTCATTATAAAGGTTTACAAACGCCTCTTTTACAGCTTTTTGAAGCCCTTTATCCATAGTAAAACGCTCACGCTTCCACGCAGGAGAAACACCCATTTTGCGAAGTTGGCTTGTCATAATACCAGCAGATTCCTCTTTCCACTTCCAAGCACGCTCTAAAAATGCTTCGCGTCCAATCTCCTCTTTTGTTTTACCTTCAGCTAAAATTTGTTTCTCAACAACATTTTGTGTAGCAATACCAGCGTGGTCTGTTCCTGGTTGCCAAAGAGTTTTGTACCCATCCATTCTTTTATAACGAGTAATAATATCTTGAAGTGTAAAAGTAAGTGCATGTCCAATATGTAAACGCCCTGTTACATTTGGTGGTGGCATCATAATAGCAAATTTTTTATCTTCTTCTTGAATTGCTTTGTTACCATCTACTTCAAAGTAGTCACGCTCTTCCCAAATTTTGTAATATTTATCTTCTATCTCTTGTGGATTGTATTTATTTGACATAAAATAGCCTTGATTGTAAGTATGATTTTTCGCGATTATATCTAAAAGTCGCTTTTTATGAGTTTAATTGTATTGCAACCACTGCAATAGCATACTCTCCATCGTGGGTGATGGAGAGGGAGGAGTCTTGAATATTGAAATTTTCTATCAGTTTTTTAGAGAGTTTTAAGTAAGGTGCACCTTTTTTTGTTTTTGCGATTTCAATATCTAAAAAACTACACTCTGCACCAATACCAACGCCAAGAGCTTTTGAAGTTGCCTCTTTTGCTGCCCAAAAACCAGCAGCAGTTTTGTAATTTTTTACAAGTGCAATCTCCTCTTCATTTAAAAAGCGTTTTAATGCTTTTTGCCCAAAATGCTCCATCATTTGTTGCATACGTGAAGTTTTTATTAAGTCTATTCCTATCATTATGCTTTCACACTACAAAAATCAAAAACTCTTCCATCAAAGAGTCCTTTATCACTTAGTTTTAGCTCTGGAATAACTAAAAGTGCCATAAAAGAGAGTGTCATAAAAGGGGCTTTGAGGGTTGAGCCTAAAGTTTGTTTTGCAAAATTATCTATTGCATCATATTTTTTTGCAACTTCAAAACCATCTTCATTGCTCATAATGCCACCAACACTTAGTGGAAGATGTTTGGTTGTTGTTTTATTTAATGCACAAACACCACCTTGTGAATTTATAATAGTGTTGATAGCTTTTGAGATTGATTCATCATCAACACCAACAGCGATAATATTGTGTGAATCGTGTGCAATACTTGAAGCGATTGCTCCCTCTTTTAATCCAAAACCATAAATAAACCCAATAGCAATAGGGGTATTTGCGTGGCGGTTAAGTACAGTGATTTTTAAAATATCCTCTTGTATATCGCTAGAGAAATTTCCTGTAATATTTGTTTGGTAGATTTTCTCTTTTGTAAAAAGCTCCCCATCAAAAGCTTCTATAACACGAAGGGTGTCATTTTCTACAAAAAATTCTAAATCTTTAGGAGTTGTTTTTGTTGCGTGGAAATTGTTGATTGCTTTTTGCTCTATGTTTGGTAGGAGTGTTTTGCCATCTTGTGCAACAACTTCTCCTGCAATAACTGTTTGAAGCACCTCAAAATTTTCTAAATCTTTTACAAGAATAAAATCTGCACTATCTCCAACTTGCACTTTTCCAACATCTAAGTTGTAATACTCTATTGGGTTAAGTGAAGCGATACGAAGTGTATCAAATAAATCATATCCATTAGCAATACTTCTTTTTACAAGTTCATTAATATGTCCATGCACTAAATCATTAGGGTGTTTATCATCTGAACAAAACATCAAATCATTTGGAAATTTTGCAATAAGAGGGTGGAGTGCTTCATAGTTTTTTGCAGCACTTCCTTCACGAATTAAAATTTTCATTCCACGCTCAATTTTCTCTTTTGCTTCTTCATAAGAGGAGGCTTCATGGTCTGTTGTTATTCCTGCATCTATATATTTTTGTAAATCTTCTCCACGTAGCATTGGAGCGTGACCATCTACAACTACACCAGCATCTTTTGCAGCTTTTATTTTAGCTAGGAGCTCCTCATCGCCATTTATTACATTTGGAAAAGCCATAACTTCCCCTAGATGGTTTATCTCTTTATGTTTTAGAAGTGTTTGTATCGCTTCTACATCAAGTGTAGCGCCACTACTCTCAAACGGAGTAGCTGGAACACAAGAAGATGCTCCAAAGAAGAAATGAAATGGAGTTTTATTTGCATTTGCAATCATAAACTCTACACCCTCTATGCCATTGACATTTGCTATTTCGTGTGGATCACTTACTGTTGCAACACTTCCATGCAACACGGCAACTCTTGCAAATTCTGAAGGGATAAGCATAGAGCTTTCTATGTGGATATGTGCATCAACAAATCCTGGTAAAATGTAGTTGTTACACTCTTTATCTATTTTAGTAATAGAGGCTATTTTATTGTTTTTGATCTCTATATGGGCAGGGTAGATTGTTTTGTTTTGGATATCTACATAATTTGCTTCTATTTGCATTGTTTATCCTTTATTATTTTGTGTAAGTAGTGTAAATCTTCATAATAGTAAGAGTTTAATGCTTCTTGAATATAGATTTCATAATTTTGAATTTTAGAAAGCATCTCTATAAGTAACTCTTTTAAAAGTGGTAAATACTCCGTAATAATTTCCCAAACCATATATTCGTCAATACCTCTATAATTATGAGATATTTTATCTCTCATAGCAGAGATACTTTTCCAATCTAATTTTTGAGAAGTTTTTAAATTTTCATCAATTTTTTTATTCTCTTCCCCAATTGCTATGAGTAAATTTACAGAAGCATTAAAATTTAACTGCTTATTAGCAAAATAGAATGTTTCGCTATCTTTAAAATCTTTACTATAAATAAAAATCTTTTCTATTGCTTCTAACATTGTAAGGATATGCACAAGATTTTTTGAGTCAAACATAAATAAAACTATCCTTTGCATGAAGCTTAATAAGTGGATTAAATTTTTTATAGTTTAATAAATCTACTTTCTTTTGGAAGGTATCTTCTAACTCTTTTTCTAACTTTATATATTTTTCAAAGGAGAGCCTATGTGTTTCATCTTCTATATAAGCTATATCTATATCACTCTTTTCGTTTGCTTCATCTTTTGCAAATGAACCAAATAAAATAAAATGTTTTAAATGGTAAAATCTTTTTTTAGATTGTAATACTTCTAAAATTGTTTCTTTATTCATAATTTTTCTTATCCTCATAAGGAATAAATTTTTCTTCACAATATTTTTCAATTTCAGAATCACTCGTAAAATAACTATCGCAAAAGTCACTTAATTCTTTTTCAATCGATTTATAATTTCTTTCATCTATTGTTAAAATTCGCTCTATTAGTTCTATAAATTTCTCATATTTTTCATTTACCCTACAAAGTTTATCAATAGTTTTAAAATCTAACTCTTTATATTTTGCTTGAAATAAAATTCTACTTTCATAAGGGTTCGATTTAAGTTCAATTATACCTATACCAAATGATTGATTAAGTCTTTCCATCTCATCTCTTAAATTATCACTAATTTCAAGAGCTACTAAGTAACCGTAGTTTGCCCAACTTGAATTTGAAACTGCTTGAAAATAGGACTTTTTAAGTTCATAATCTGTATTAATCTCTTTTTTTATTTCATAAGATGTTATTTTAAATGTGTCTGCTTTATTTAATATTTTCATAAAAGCTTTATTAACTGGTGAAGTTAGTTGTAAAAACTCAATTCCTATCATGTCTGAATGTATCCATTTTTGATGGTCATCTTTAGAGTTTTTAGATTCTTCATGTAAAATTGTTTTTGCATAAATATTTTGATTTTTCAAATAACTACTCAAAAGCTTATGTAAGTCTCTTTCATTGTATGAATTCTTCATTTTTTGTGATTTTTTAGTCTCTTTAGTTGATATTACATTTTCTTCAAAACTTATTTCATTTTCATACTTTGATAAGTAATATAAATAACCTCGACCTTTGATGTTTTTAATTCTTTTTACTCTTGTATCATTATCTCGTATAAAATCACCAAGAAGTGCAGCTATTGTTGATTCTGGAGTCTTTCCTTTTGTAAAGATGTAATAGCTTTTTTCGATTATATGCTTATAAATAATATTATGTGCTGAAGGAACTTTTAAATCTTCTAAACTTTTTAGTATTGCTTCTTTGATTGTCATTTTTTATCCTAGTATTACTCGCAATGTGAACATAATCGAATGATTTGAATAGTTTTATATTTTACCATTGATACTCTTCACATTCATCAAGTGGAGTATTAATACCATACTATAATACTTTCTCTTATATTTTGCATTGAAGTTAAATGGATTGCTTCTTCAATAAGTTGTAAAATATTTGTACTTGCTTGATTTGCTGAAATAGTTTTTTGTAACATTTTTATTTTCCTCTTTTACTATAAAACTCTTTTTTAAACTCTGCATATCTATCTTCTAAAATCGCTTTGCGTGCTTGACGCATAAGTTCTAAATAGTAGTGAAGGTTGTGGAGTGTTGCAGCTCTAAAATAGCTAATCTCACGTGCACGAAAGAGGTGGTTAAGATAAGCTCTGCTGTATGTTTGACATGTTGGGCAGCTACACTCTGGATCAATTGGAGAATTGTCCTCTTTATATTTTGCACCTTTAATATTTAGTTTTCCAAAAGAGGTAAAAAGTGTTCCATTTCTTGCATTACGTGTTGGCATAACACAATCAAACATATCAATTCCACGCTCAATATTTTCTATTAAATCCTCTGGAGTTCCAACACCCATTAAGTAGCGAGGTTTATCTTGTGGCATATATTGTACTGTGTGTTCAACTGTGTCATACATCTCATTGTTTAGCTCTCCAACACTAAGCCCACCAATAGCAAAACCATCATAATCAAGTGCACATAACTCTGTTGCACTTTTTGTACGAAACTCTTTGTCTGTTCCCCCTTGAATGATAGCAAAAATATTTTGATCAACCCCAATTCCCTCTTTTTGTTTTGCACGAAAATACTCAATAGACTCCTTTGCCCACTGTGTTGTTCGCTCAATAGAGAGTGCTATACGCTCTTTTGTTGCAGGAAGTGCTACTAAATCATCTAAAATCATCATAATATCACTACCAAGATTGTGTTGAATATCTATAACTTTTTTAGGAGTAAAAAGGTGTTTGCTTCCATCTATGTGGCTGCGAAACTCAATACCATCTGTTTGAGGTTTACTCATATCACTAAGTGAGAATGCTTGAAAACCTCCACTATCTGTTAAAAAACTTTTTGGGTATTTTGTAAAACCGTGAAGTTTACCCATTTTTGCAATTGTTTTATCACCTGGACGAAGGTAAGTGTGGTAAGTATTTGCTAAAATAATCTCAGCTCCAAGTGTTTCTACAACATCATGAACATCTAAACTTTTTACACTCCCAACAGTTCCAACAGGCATAAAAACAGGTGTTTTAATAGTAGAGTGTGCAGTTTTTATAGTACAAGCACGAGCATTTTTTGAAGTAGCGTCAAGAGTAAATTCCATAGTTATATTATCCTCATAGTATCTAATTGTGAAATTATAACATATATTATATAAGGATAGTTTCGATAAAATTAGCAGAAAAAAGGTACTAAGATAATGCCATTTACTCCTGTTGTTAGAACTTCTCACTCTGTACCGCACACTTTAAAAGAATTTTCAAAAGATTACAAAATAGATATAAATAAAATAGATTTTGAGCTTTTGGAATATGAAACATTGATTAAAAGAGAGGGTGATGAAGAATATAATGTTATTAAAAACTTTTCAACTTTAACACAGGAAGAAATTTTAAATGAGAATGTTGCACTTATTCAAGAGTATAGCATTAAAATTAAACCTCTTGTACCGAAAAAGTCTCACTTTAAGATTTCTTTAGCAGTAGATAAATATAAAACAAAAGCACAGGTAACAATCCATAAAGGTTCTGTTTTTTTAAGAACTGTAGAGGAAGCAAAACATTTAAGAAGAGAGATCTACAAAAAGAAGTTAAGAGCAGGATTGTTTATAACTTTTTTTGAAACAGATATCAATAAACAAATTAAAAGTTTTTTTGCTCATGTAAAACCAAAACAACCACTTTTGCAAGATGTAAAATTTTTAGTAACACATACACAACCTTTAGTGATGCCAATAGATGCTCATTTAGAGATGGTTTATGAACAAAGGCAGGGGTATAAAAAAGAGAGTATTATTGATGGTGTAGATGTAGATGAACTTGTTATGCGTTACATAAAACCAAAATCTGGTAAAGATACAAGAGGGTGTAATGGAAAATATATAAAAGTAAGAGAACCTAAAACATTACCTTTTCCAGAAGTGGATGAAAAAACAATAATAACAAAAGAGGATCAAGATAAAATAGAATATTTTGCAAAAATTGATGGTTTTGTTGTTTTTAGACAAAACAGACTCTCCATATCTCAAGCTCTACAGATGGAGGGAGCATCTTTTAAAAAGAGTGCAGAGATAGACTCAGGAGATACAGATAAAGATATATCTGTCCATATTAAACACTCAAAAAGTCATAGTGAAGATGCAGTTGGAAGTGGTGTTCATATAGATGTTCAAGAGTTAAATATAGATGGGAATGTTGGTGCAAATGTACAAATAGAAACTTCTGAACTTAATATTGATGCCCAAACACATAGAGATGCAAAAATGGAAGTGGCAAACAATGCAAATGTAAAACTCCACAGGGGAGATTTAAAAGCAAAAGATGCACAAATAGATATTTTAGAAACAGGGAAAGTTACAGCATTAAATTCTATACATATTAAAAAAATGTTGGGTGGCGAGGCAATAGCTCCACATGTTGTGGTTGATGAGTTGTTATCTAATTCGATTATTATTGCATCACATTCTATTGAAATTAAGGCAATTGAAGGGGTTGATAATAAGCTTATTATTAATCCAGATGCTATTGAGGCTCACCATAAAGCAATAGAGACCCTTTTAGAGAGGAAAAAAGTTCTAACAAAAGAGTATGATGTTGCAAAAAGAGCTTTAGAGGATAAAAAAGAGAAACATAACGATAAGCTAGATCGTATAAAAGTTTTTAAAAAGAGGGTTCTTATAGCAAAACAAGAGGGTAAAACCCCTATGAAGCAAGATATGATTCGTTTACGTGAATTTAAAAAAGAGGAGCTAACACTTCAAGAGTTTCAAGTAGAGCTTGATAAAAAAGAGGCTGCTATTGAGGAAGTGCAACAAGAGTTAGATAAACTTTATGAAATAGAGTTTCATGCAAAAATTATAGTACATTCAAGTTATGATGGTCACACCCAAGTTACATTTGTTGAACAAAAACAAAAAGAAGAGGTCTCTTTAGTGCCAGAAGGGTTCAAACAAGAACTCTTCTTAGCAAGAACACCAGATGGAGCTTTGCAAATTCAAGCTAAGCTCTAATTTGCCCGTTTCCATAGATTTTAAATTTATAAGTTGTTAAACCCTCAATCCCCATAGGACCACGAGCGTGAAGTTTGTTGGTACTAATACCAACTTCTGCACCAAAACCGAATGCTCCACCATCTGTAAAACGAGTTGAGGCATTTACATAGAGTGCTGCTGCATCTATATTATTTAAAAACTCCTCTGCTGTTTCAATATTTTGTGTAATGATAGCTTCAGAGTGACCTGATCCAAAACGTACAATATGCTCAATTGCACCATTTACACCATCTACAACGCGAATATTTAAAATATTTGCTAAATATTCTGTATCGAAATCCTCTTGCGTTGCATGTGCTACTTCAATGATTTCTTGAGTTGTATCACAACCTTTTAATGAAGTATGTGCCTCATCAAATGCGGTTTTAAGTTTTGGAAGAGCCTCTTTTGCAATAGCTTTATCTACTAAAAGTGTTTCCATTGCATTACAAACACCTGGGCGTTGCACTTTTGCATTAAGTGCAATAGCAATAGCTTTTTCTAAGTTTGCATCTTTGTCAATGTATGTGTGACATTGCCCTTTATCGTGTTTTACAACACTTACAGTTGCATTTTGACTTACATAGCGAATAAGCCCTTCGCCTCCACGTGGAATAATTAAGTCCACATATTTATCCATTTTAATAAGTTTTGCAACACCTTCACGTGAAGTATCTGGAATAAGTGAAATTAACTCTTTTGGAAGGTTGTTTTTCTCTAGTGTTGTTTGTAAAACTTTTGCAATTGCTTTATTTGAATTGTCTGCTTCTTTTCCACCTTTGAGTACACACACATTACCACTTTTAAAACAAAGTGCAGCTGTATCACTTGTTACATTTGGACGAGATTCATAGATAATTCCTATAACACCAATAGGGATAGAAACTTTTTCTATTTTTAGACCATCTTCTGTAACCCAACCATCTAATACTTTTCCAACAGGATCTTTCAGTGCTGCAATCTCCTCAATTGCTACAGCCATACCATCAATTCTTTTTTCATCTAAAAAGAGTCTGTCTTTTAGTGCAGAAGTGAGGTTGTTTGCATCTGCATCTTGCATATCTTTTGCATTTGCTTCTAAAATAGTTGTTGTATTATCTCTAAGAGATTGAGCCATCTCTTTTAAAATTCTGTTTTTATCTGCTCCACTAAGAGAGTTTAAAACTCTACTTGCATCTTTTGCTTTTTGTAAAAATTGTTCCATATTTTTCCTTGTTTTTTTAGTTTAAATACTACTATTGTTTTAATGAGTCATTGCTGAAATAGCCCAAATAGCTCCAAAAAATATAGGTTGATGAACAAGATAAATAAAAAGAGAATGTTTTCCTAAAAAAGCTATTTTTTTTGTAAAATTATTTTCTATAAGAGGGAATAAGAAGAGTCTTTTTTCTCCTATAAATATACCAATTAAAACAACACCAAACCAAGGAGTAAGAGGTACTAAATCTTCTGTACGATGAGGTAAGTTTAAATAGGGTGCTATAAAGTTAAAAATTGGATGCATTGAGATAATATCGAATTTATAAAGTAAAACGATACTAATTCCTAAGATAAGAGCGATATATTCATGTTTAAGAAAGGGTAATCCAAGTAATGTGGCAAGTGTAATAAAGTGTAAAACTCCAAAATAGATCCAAGAGTGAGGAAAAATAAAATAGGTTACTATTGAAATAACCAAAGAGGCTAAAGTAAGAGTGGACATTCTTTTTAAAAGTTTTTCATAATTTATACCATTTTGGTAACTTAAACTTAAAGAGATACCAACACTTACTAAAAAAAGTGTCACAATAATAAGTCGGAAATAGTACCAAAAATGGGAATGATGGTTGTAGATATCTATAGATATAAAATGAAAATTGTTCAAATCAAAGCTAACATGAAAAATTACCATTAAAATAATAGCAATACCACGAATCAAGTCAAGTTGTAAATAGCGCATAATATCTTTTTTTAGATGTATTATACCATTCTAAGAACAAATAGTGTAAAATGAAGTGAATTTTTTTATAAAGGTAAAAAATGGCAACAATTGGTATGGGTGATATTAAGAAAAATGTACGTTTAATCGTTGGAGATGTACCGTACAAAGTGGTTGAATTTCAACATGTTAAACCAGGTAAAGGTGCAGCATTTGTTAGAATGAAAATTAAAAGCTTTTTAAATGGTCGTGTAGTTGAGAAAACTGTTCATGCTGGAGATAAATTTGAAGTTCCAGAAATTACATATAAAACGATGCAATATCTTTATGATGATGGTGAGATGTACCAATTTATGGATAATGAAACGTATGATCAATTAGGTCTTTCTTATGAGCAATGTGATGAAGCTTCAAAATGGTTCAAAGATGGTGTAAGTGCAGATATTATTTTCTATAAAGGAAATGCTATCTCTGTAGCTGTACCAGAAGTTATGGAATTTACAATTACAGATACTCCACCAAACTTTAAAGGTGATACTTCAAGTGGAAGTAAAAAACCAGCAACACTCGAAACAGGTGCAGTAGTACAAGTTCCTTACCATGTATTAGAGGGTGATGTTATTAAAGTAAACACAGTAGAGGGTGAATACTTAGAAAAAGTAAAATAAAAGGATAAAAGATGGGATTAAGCAATAAAGAGTTACCAAAAATAGGTTTGTTATATTTAGACCATGTACTTCGTTTTTTTGACCGTTCTAATTTTAAAGGTTGGCCAAATAAGATAGATATAGTAACGTATCATTGGAAAAATGATAAAGAGAGGTTTATCAAAGAGGTAAAACGTAAAAAGATTGATGTTTTAATTGGTAATATTCCTGCAACTGCTTATGAAACATTTCGTGAGATTGCTCGTGAGCTTCCTCATGTAAGGTTTATCCCATCTTTAGATACTCAATTTTCAAATAAATCAAAAGAGAATGTAACACGTTTTGCTTGGAAATATGATCTTCCAATACCAAAAACATATATCTACTACGATCCAAAAGCAGCAGATAAATTTTTGAAAAAAACAAAATATCCAAAAATTGTAAAACGCTCTTATGGGGCATCAAACTATGGTGGGTATTTTGTACATAAAGTAGATGATTATAAAGAAGCAAAAGAGCTTTTTGAAGAGAAAAAATACCATCCTGTCTATGTACAAGATTTTGTTCCAATGGAAGCAGATATTCGTGTAATGCTTATTGGGCATAAGCCAATTTGTGCATTTTGGCGTAGAGCACCAGAAGGGGAGTGGCTTACAAACACTTCTCAAGGTGGAAGTATGGATTATATGGATGTTCCAAAATCTGTTCTTGATTTAGCAGTAGAGACTAGTAAAGCAGCTAAAGCTGAGTACTGGGCTTGTGATATTGCTTATGGTAAAGATGGCAAGGTGCGTATTTTAGAGTGTGCAACAGCTTTTGCAGCATTCCCTTATGTAAGAGATTGGATTGGGGCTTATTTAATGTGGCTTTTAAGTGATGGTCGTTTTAGAAAACCACATATTCCAATGTTTAACTGGGAAGAGTTAGGTAAAATTGATAGTTCACTTTTAAGAACAATGCGTCATATTCAGTTTGGTGCATATAGCCAAAGTTTTGATGGTGCTTACTTTGGTAAGAAGAAAAAGAACTTTGGTAAGAAAAAAGTATATCTTCATGAGCTAGATAAAAAGTACAAAATGAAAAAAGTTAAAGCTCGTAAAAAAGAGGAGTGGCCAAGTGAAATTTGGAATTATCAAGATAAATTGACTCCAAAAGTTGTTAAAAAAGCAAAGAAAAAAGATATTCCAAACCCTACTAAAAATTAAAAAGGTTTAAAAACCTTTTTAATTTAAAAGCTTATCTGCTTGTGCTCTTAAATGTGAGAGTTGCTCAATAAGTAGGTCACACTTTTGAGTTACCTCTTGAGATATACGATTGTCTCTTTTTAATACTCTTTCAATCTCAATAGCATTTTTATATGTTCTATCAAAGTGTAAGCCACTTACCATCCCTTTTATTTGATGAATTGTTTTTGCAAGTTCTTGTGCAGAGCTTAACTCCATCTCTTGAATAAGCATAGGTGTAATTGTATCTACTGAAAGGGAGAATTGTTCTAAAAGCTTATGGACAGTATCTTTGTCATAAAGTTCAATAGCTTCCATAAGTGTTTCTAAGTTTATCTCATCGTAAAGAGTTTCATCTTCAGAATAGTTTGTATTGTTTCCTAAGTATTGTATTAAGACTCTATTTAACTCTTTAATATCAATTGGTTTTGCTAAATAATCATCCATTCCAGAAGCATTATAAAGCATTTTATCACTCTCTATTACATTTGCAGTAAGTGCAATAATAGGTTTTGTATAGTTATTTGCACGTAACTCTTTTGTAGCACTTAAACCATCTTTTACAGGCATATTAATATCCATTAAGATGAGATCAAAATCCTCTTGTGTAGCCATCTCGTAAGCCTTTTCACCATTTTTTGCAATGGAGTAAGCGATCTCTCTTTCATCAAGTAGTGCACCAATAAGGAGTTGGTTTACAGTATTATCTTCTGCTATAAGAATTTTTGCTTTGAAATGGGGAGCTTGGTTCTCTTTATGTGTATAAAAATCGTAACTTTCTTCAGAAAAGATTGATACAAGTTCATTGTAAAGATCTGATGCAATAAGTGGTTGCTCTATAATATGAAAGTTTGGATATTTTTGCATCCCTTCAAAACTCTTTTTTTGGTTGGATGTTATACAAAATACTTTTGCATTTGGTTGTTTTTTGGAGATATCTTTAATACAGTTTTGAGATAAAAATTTGTTGTATGTAAAGATAAGATCATATTGTGTTGAATCTTTTTGGAATTTTGTTGAGATTACATATGTAATATCCCATGAATCTAAGTATGCCTTTAAAATATTGTAAACATTTGATTCTTCTGGTTCATAAAGACAAACATTAAGGTTTTCAAACTGATTTTTTGCATTAATGTACTGTGCATCATCCACAATATCAAACCAAAGTTCAAAGAAAAATTTACTTCCTTGTTGCTCTTTTGATTCTACATGAAGTTTTCCATTCATCATCTCTACAAATTTAGCACTAATTGGAAGTCCAAGTCCTGTTCCTCCAAACTCTCTACTAATAGAGTTATCTGCTTGTGTAAAAGAGTTAAAAATAGAACTTAAATTTTCCTCTTTAATCCCTATACCATTGTCATTTACTTCAAAATAAAGGAGGAGTTGATTCTCTTTTTTCTCTTTTACTTTTATCTCTACATTAACCTCTCCATTTTGTGGAGTGAATTTAATAGCATTGCCAATGAGATTGCTAAGAACTTGTTTAAGACGTTGAGAATCACATTTAATTGTTTTTGAGATTTGAGGATCAATAAAAACATTGTACTCGATTTGTTTCTCTTTAGCTTTTGCAGCAAATATAGAAGCGATAGATTCTATCTCTGAACTTAGTTCTACATTGTGAAGGTCTAAATCCATTTGGCCACTTTCGATTTTTGACATATCTAAGATATCATTTACAATCCCTAAGAGAGTTTCACCACTTTTACTTATAATGTTGAGGTAGTGTTTCTCTTTTTCACCTAAGTTATCGCTTTGGAGTAAAATATCTGTAAATCCTAAAATACCATTAAGAGGTGTTCTAATTTCATGAGACATATTTGCAACAAACATAGATTTTGCATGTTCTGAAAAGTGTGCTTTTAAAAGAGCTTCTTCAAGTTCTGTAATATCATCTAAACTAATAACAGCTTTATCATCAAAAGCATTTACTTTTAAAGAGAAAGTTCTTACTTTTCCAAATTTGTCTCTCATTTTTACTTTGTGTTTCTCTTTTGGTCTCTTTGAAACAAAGTCAAGCCAATTTACTTTAGAGGTAGGGTAGATATAGCCATCTTCTTCTATAAAAAGTTCACAAATACAGTTGTATTTTTGTTTAAAATCTTTCATATCTGTAAAATCGAAGAGCTCAAAAAATCTTCTATTTATATTAATAATACCATCGTGAATACTTGTAAAAATAACAACTGATTCTTGGTTGTCAAAAATTGCTTGCAAAATAGATTCACTCGATTTTATCTTTTTTTGATGTTTAATCTGTTTTGTAATATCTTGACGTAGAGCCATATATTCTATAATATTATGTTGCTTATCAAATAGAGGTAAAATTGTTGCATCTACATAGTAAGATTTACCATTTTTTGAAAGATTTTCAACAACACCTCTCCAGATTTTTCCACTAGAGATTGTTTTCCAAAGATCTTTAAAAATTTTAGATTGATCTTTGGGGTGTTTAATGATATTGTGCTTTGCACCAATGAGCTCTTCTTTGGAGTAACCACTTACTTTTATAAAGTTATCATTTACATAGGTGATAATCCCTTTTTTATCTGTTTTAGAGATAAGCAAAGATTCATCTATCGCTTTTTTGTACTGATCTAGCAGTGTCATTTGCTCTTGAAGCTCATTTGTTGTTTGGGAGATAAAATATAAAAGAGATTCAAAAGTATTCTCACCAAGTTTAAATTGAGAATGTTCCTTAAGCTCTTGATGTTTTTTCTTTACTTTTGTACTTTCTGAGAGTATAAGCATAGTAGTAGTACAGTTTAAAAGTGCATTGTTTTGGTCTGTTTTGTAGTATTCACCATAAGTTAAAAAGCCAATAGTAGGTGCTAAAGATTCAAATCTTGAAATCTCATCTTCTAAATACTCTCCAAGAAGAGCTTTACGTGCGATACATGAAAAAATAAAAATAGTTTGTGCAGGTTGTTTTGCTATTTCGTGTTTTAAATTTGTTGCATTAGAAAGAAGTGTTTGAGCATTGGAAAAACCAAACTGTACTTGTTGCCCCTCTTGAATTGGTGCAGCAAAAATAAGGGTATCTCCATCTCTTGCCATTGGAGTTCTAGCAACTGTAGTGTTTCCATCTTGAAATAGGAGTTGAAACTCTAAAAGGGAATTTGGGAGTTTTTCAAAAACAGATTTACCAAGATATTTTTCATAAAAAGTAGCAGCTGGAATGTTGTCTATTTCATAAACAGTTGCTCCTTTTGCTTTTGTGATTGTAAACTCTTTCCCTATTGGGTACCAACTAAGAGTGTATTGGTTATCTGCAAAAAGTTTTTTACTACTAAAAGATACAGCTAAAGAGCCTTCATGGTAAAATTTATCTTGTAAAATAATAAATGTTTTTTGGAGTTTAAAGTTATCTCCTGCTAATCCACCAGAAACAATAAGATCTTTTTTATAGTTGTTAAATTCTTCTAAAAATGGTTGATGTTCACCACATAAACCATTGCTTAATAAAATAGCAGCTTTAATATTTTTATGGTCTATTTTTTTTATAAGTTTTTTTGCATGTTTTGCATCCGTTTTTGGAACATAGGCAGCTTTAAGTTTTGTTTTTCTAAAAGTTGAGAAGCCTATAATGATTTTATTTTCACTCACTTTTGCATTATGGATTTCACCTGCAGTTGATGCTCCAATAACAACTCCATGTGGTAGCTCTTTTAGAAGTGTATTTAAGATAGGTTGTAAAATTTTTTCATCTAAAATACCTGTATAGACCTGAATAAGAAGCGATTTATGCTCAATTTTTTTAACTTTTTGTATCTCTTTTTGTAACTCTTTTAGTGTTGAATATTCAATATAGTTTGTTTTCATCTTGTTCTTCTTTCAAATCTGTAAAACAGACCTCTTTAGCAACATACCATTGTGCTACCTCTTGGTCTGTGTAGTGATACTCTAGTTGTGTTGGTGCAATTGCAGCCCTGCTAAGACCTGAGCGTAAAACACCGATCATAATAAAAGCAACAGCAGCAGATGCCAAGGCGATATAGTAGTTAAAAAAGTACCACCCTAAAAAACCAACAATAAATACTCCAAATTGTAACACACTTCTTATACTAAATGCTAGTATTTTACACCAGAGTGTAGAGAGTTGTGGTGTTGGTTCACGCATATCTATAATTGTAGTTTCATTTATCATAAAAAAGATTGTAGCAAAGAAAAATTAATTTTTTTTAAAATTAAAAGAAGCTAAATAAAGTTTAGTCATTAGCACTAAAGTTAATTGATAGTTTAAATATTCTATTAACTTTCATTTGGTAAAATTACGAAAAATTTAAACTAAAAAAGGATTGAAAATGGCAAAACATCAATTTCAAACAGAAGTAAATCAAATGTTACACCTTATGATTCACTCACTCTATTCAAACAAAGAAATCTTTATTCGTGAGTTGGTATCGAACGCTTCTGATGCGATGGATAAACTCAATATGCTAGTTTTAACAGATGAAAAATATAAAAATATAACTTTTGATCCACGTATCGATATTAAAATAGATAAAGAAGTTAAAACATTAACTATTAGCGATACTGGTATTGGTATGAATGAGGAAGATCTCATTAATAACCTTGGTACTATTGCTCGTTCCGGTACAAAAGCGTTTATTGAAAACTTAACAGGAGATCAAAAACAAGATTCTAACCTTATTGGACAATTTGGTGTTGGTTTTTACTCTTGTTTTATGGTAGCAGATAAAGTTGAAGTTACTACTAAAAAAGCAGGTGAAGAGCAAGCATATGTATGGAGAAGTAATGGTGATGGTGAATTTGAAATAGAAGAGACTACAAAAGAGGGTCATGGAACTACTATTACAATGTATATTAAAGAGGAGGAGAGTGAGTATTTAGAAGAGTATAGAGTTGAAGCTATTATTAAAAAATACTCTAACCATATCCCTTTTCCTATTTTTATGGATAAAGAGAAACATATTCCAGCTAAAACAGATGATGATGGAAAAGAGATTGAACCAGCACGTACTGAGATTGAAAATGTGCAAATCAATAAAGCAAGTGCACTTTGGACACTTCCAAAAAGTGAAATTAGCGATGAAGAGTACAAAGACTTTTATGCAACACTTGCTCACTCAAATGAGGAACCACTTGCTTGGATTCATAACAAAGCTGAAGGTGCAGTTGAGTACACAACACTCTTTTATATCCCAAGTAAAGCACCAATGGATATGTACAGAGTAGATTACCAACCAGGTGTTAAACTCTATATTAACCGTGTATTTATCACAGATGATGAAAAAGAGCTTATGCCAACATATTTACGTTTCTTACGTGGTATTATTGATTCTAAAGATTTACCACTGAATGTTTCGCGTGAAATTTTACAATCTAATGCAGTTATGGCAAAAATTAAAAATTCATCTGTAAAAAAAGTGCTTTCAGAACTTTCTAAAATGATGAAAAAACGTCCAGATGATTACAAAATTTTCCATAAAGAGTTTGGAAATGTGATTAAAGAGGGGCTTTATAGTGACTTTGCAAATCGTGAGAAGATTTTAGAACTTCTTTATTTTAATACACTCAATGGTACTGAGCCAACAACAATTGAAGAGTTTGTTAAAAATGTAGATGAAGAAAAAAAAGAGATCTACTACATTACAGGTAAAAGCTCTTTAGATATGTTAAGACACTCTCCACTTCTTGAGAAATTTAAAGCACGTAATATTGATGTACTTTTACTCAATGAAGAGGTGGATACTATTGTATTTCCAATGGTAACTGAGTATAAAGAGTATAAATTTGTTAATGTTACAGATGCAAAACTAGAAGATGATGAGAAAACTCAAGAAGATAAAGAGCAAATCACTAAAGAGTTTGAATCTCTTGTAAAAGAGGTAAAAGATACTTTAGGTGAAGACGTTAAAGATGTTGAGGTAACGTTTGACCTTGTTGAATCTCCAGTAGCTCTTAAAGTAGATAAAGAGGACCCTGCATATATGATGGCACAAATGATGCGTCAGATGGGTCAAACACAAGATATTGAAGAGCCTGCACCAATTTTACAGATTAACCCTAATCATGAGCTTATTAAAAAGCTTAAAGATTCAGCAGATAAAAACTTAATAGATGACGCAGCAGCGGTACTTCTTGATCAAGCAAAACTGTTTGATGGTAGAGAGTTAGATAATACTGTAGAGTTTATTGAAAAACTTAACCGTATTATGTTAAAAGCACTTTAGTGCTTTAAAAGTAGAGGAATCTCTCCTCTACTTTAGCTTACCATTTCCATAGTTAGCAAACATATAATCTGCAATTTTATTTACATCTTCATCAGGAATCGGTGCTTTAAAAGCGTGTTTCATTTTCATAACTTTTTTATACCAAAAGTCGCGTGATTGTGCTCCTTGATTTTCCATATAACCAAAAGAGTGACACATAAAACAGTTTGCTTCTACAACCTCTTTATTTTTACCATCTTTTAGTTTGTAGTCGATGTAAGGAACTTCTATTTTTCCATTAACTTGTGCAAATGCAGAACCAACTAATAAACTTGTAATTAATAATATTTTTTTCATCTTCAACCCCTAGATAACTTCAACTGTTACTTCATCGATACCATTATATTTGTATCCACCATGGTTCCATAAAACATCTTTAGCAAATGGTTGTTCTTCACCTAAAACATTAGTAGCTTTTGCCATAAATGTTAGCTTACCTTTTTGTGTAGGTTTGTAAGTGAATCTAAACTCTGTATAAGCGTAGCGTCCATTTTCTTGTTTAAGTTGTGCTTCTTGCCAAGTTTTTCCATTATCTGTTGAGATAGAAACACTTTTAATCCCTGTTCCATCATCAAATGCAACACCACGTACAACTACGTGAGAGTTTAAGTTGAGTTTTGAACCATTTTGTGGGTAACCAATAAGAGATTTTACATTCATAGTTGTAATTGGTTTTGTAGGTTTATAGTGTTTTTCTGGAGTTTCACTCTCTGTGTCATTATCTGGAATACGGTAACCATGATCCATATAAAAATAAGATTTATATTTATTTGTTACTGTAATATTGCTAAGCATTTTCATCCAGCTATCAGAGTAGTATCCTGGCATTACTAAACGAACAGGGTAACCATTAAGGTATGGTAAATCTTCACCATTCATCTCATACGCTAAAATGAAGTTATCTTCAATCTCTTCAAGTGAGAGTTCACGAATAAACTTAGGTGCTTCGTAGTATGCTGGTTTATCTTTACCATTAAAACCAATCCAGTGTGCATCTTTATGAAGACCTGCTTTTTTAAGCACATCCATAAGTCGTACACCTTTCCATTTTGCACAACCCATAGCACCACTTCCCCATTGGATACCTCCAACTGTTGGGTGAAATGCAGAGCGTGAGTTACCACCACACTGTAATACTGCTGTGATTTCAACTTGCTCAAAATCATTTTTGAGTTGGTCAATTGTGATGTTGATCTCTTTTTTAACTAAACCATTAATACTAATAGTATAAGAGTTTAGATCTATTTGCGTTGGAATTTCTGGAAGGTGCCATCTTACAAAGAACTCATCATTTTGTGTAATACCTTTAGCAAAAGTTTCTCTTGGTGATTCTAAAAGGGGTGGTCTATCAGAATATGTAATGAGTGGTCTTTTTTCTGGAAACGCAACATCTCCTATTTTTCTATTGTCTATTGGTGGCGATTGTAACTCTTTTGCACTTAAAGAGCTAGAACCTAAAATTGCAGCAGAAGCTACAAAAGAAGTTTTAAAAAAATCTCTTCTTTTCATAATCTTTCCTTATGTTCGTTGGTTTGAAGTAATATTACGATAATTTATATTTAAGAAAACTTAAAAGATTAGATTTTCTAATAATTCTTAATGTTGAAATCTTGTTTTTTGTATAATTAATAATTATAATTAAAAATTCTTATAGAGAAAATTAAGATTAAATAAGTGAAAAAATATTATTTTATAGTTCAGTTTAAAATCAAGCAAGTATGGTAAAATAGCATTATGTTTAAATTTACTTTTTCAGAAGAATTAACAAAAGAACAAGAGATACAAAAAGTGCTTCAGGAGTTAGAAGAGTTGTGTCAAGAGGATGATGTATTGCAATCTTTAGAGATTTGTGATTATCGTTATACTCTTGATGAAGCTGTAGAGGAACTTTGTATAGATGAAGAGATGATAGATATTATGCTTCATGAGTATATTAAGCAAATTTTTGAAGCCTTGTTTGTGTTTGATATTATGGTAAGACGGTTAGAGCTTGATGCGTCACTTGGCAAGGAGCTTGATTTTTCTATGTTAAGTGACTTAGCTCATAAAAATTTAGGTGTTGCAAGAAATTTACGTGTAAAAGATGGTCAAAAATTACTTTATGAAATTATGCATACAGAAGATATTGAATATATAGAACATTGTTTAGAGTTGCTTGAGTATGTAACTATTAAACTTGACCCAGATAAAGCGTACGATTTTGTGCAAGAGGTTGTAGAAAAAGGGTTTGACCCAGAAGCTCAAAAATATCTCTTGGCAGAGATTTAATCTTTATTCTTTAAAAGATTTAGAGATTTTTTCAAGCCTGTTTGTAGGTTTTTTAAAGATTATTTTTGGCTCTTTTTTCTCTTTAAATGGGAGAGTAAGAGCTAAAATAATAAAAATAAAAGCAAAAATAGTCCCACTTAAAAAAGCAAGAAGTAGTTTTAAATTAAAATCTTTCATTATTCTCTTTCATGAGTCAGATAGATCCAAAAATCTTTGTGAGAATACCCTTTATTTAAAAAGTAAAATTGTAAAATAGAAACACGATAAAGTGTTACAGCCATTTTAGCGTAAGGAATAAGTAAACTAAGTGAAACAAGTAGAGGTTGTTTTTTATCACCTTTAGATTGTATCATCTCCTCCATACCTATATTTTTTGTAAGATAAATACCAAATAAGATAGAAAAAACAAAATTTAAAACAAGCCCAAAAATAATATATGCTGCAAAATCTTGCTCAGAAATACCATTTATCATATCTTTTATTCCTTAGAGAGAAAGTATAGGGTGTATTTTACCAAAAAGTTGCTTGTTTTATACAAAATATGGAATAATAGTGTTATGAAAAATGAAAAATTCTTTGCAATTGCTGGGCTTATTAACTATTTGGTTGTTGTGTTTTTAAATGCTTTTACAGATTTAGGGCATAAAATTCTTATTCAAAATACTATATTTAAAATTTATGATGGTCAAACACAGATTATTTTAACTGCGATTATTAATGCACTTATATTACTCCCTTTTATTTTGGTGTTTTCTCCATCAGGTTTTTTAGCAGATAGATTTGCAAAAACTTCTATTATGAAATATTCTGCACTTTTTGCTATTGTTATTACATTAGGTATTACATTTGCGTATTATCATGGGATGTTTTACTTTGCTTTTGGGATGACCTTTTTACTAGCACTTCAGAGTGCTATTTATGCTCCTGCAAAATATGGTTACATTAAAGAGTTAGTGGGTGATAAATTTATAAGTAGTGGAAATGGAGCAGTACAAGCTGTAACAACAGTTGCTATTTTGGGTGGTATTATCTTTTATAGTGCACTTTTTGAGAACTCTTTGGTTGGTGAGTATCATACCAAAGAGGATGTTTTATATATGATAGCACCTCTTGGTTGGTTTTTGGTTGGTGGTTCTGTTTTAGAGTGGTTTTTAGCTTCACGTTTACCAAATAAACTTCAAGAGGTTAAACATAAAAAAGTGTTTAATCTCAAAAGATATATAAGTGGATTTTATTTGCGTAAAAATCTTTTAATGGTTAGTAGAAAAAAAGAGATTTTATTTGCTATTTTGGCTCTAAGTATTTTTTGGTCTATATCTCAAGTTGTTTTAGCTGTATTTGGGGAGTATGCAAAAAATACTTTAGGGGTTGGTAATGCTCTTTTAGTGCAAGGTGTTATGGCTCTTGCTGGTATTGGGATAGTTTTTGGATCTATTTTAGCTGCTAAACTCTCGAAATACTTTGTTCATTTGGGCTTAAGTAGTATTGGTGCATTTGGTATTGCTATACTTTTAGTGATACTGCCATTTTTAGATTCTATGGAGATAGTTGCTGTTTTATTTTTACTCTTTGGTGTTTTTTCTGGGTTTATTTTAGTTCCACTCAATGCTCACATTCAAGAGGTAGCACCCCATGTGCATTTAGGGACAATTTTAGCTGGGAACAATTTTATTCAAAATATTTTTATGTTTACATTTTTGGTGCTTACAGTTGTGTTTGCATACTATGGTTTAGATGCACAGTTACTACTTTATACAATGGCAGTGGTTGCTTTATTTTTAGCATTTTTACTTTTACGTAGATATTTTGTAGAGAGTATATGGAGCTTTTTAGAGATTTTACTTACGCTACGTTACAAAGTTAATTATTATGGACTGGAAAATATTCCACAAAATCAAGCAGTACTTTTAGTTGGAAATCATGTAAGTTGGCTAGATTGGCTTTTGTTGCAGCTTCCAATTCAAAGAAGAATTAATTACTTAATTAATAAAGAGGTTTACAACTGGAAATGGTTTCATCCATTTGCAAAAAAAGCGCAAACTATTCCGGTATCTCCCAAAGCTTCAAAAGAGGCTTTAAAAGAGGCTACAAAAAGGTTACAACAACAAAAAGTTGTTGCTTTATTTGGTGAGGGTGGTATAACACCAGATTGTGAAATAAAACCATTTAAAAAAGGGTATGAACATATTGTAGCTGGGCAAAATATTGTTATAATTGCATTTTATATAGAGGGGATGTTTGGAAGTTTATTTTCTATTTGTAAAAATGGTAAAAAATTTCCATTTTTAAAAAGGAAAGTTAATATTTACTTTTCAAAACCTTTACCTGCAACTATTAAAGCAGAAGATTTACGTAAAAAAGTTTTAGATTTAAAGGGAGAGTATGAAGCTTAATAAACCAAAATATTCATTATTTAAAAATGGAATGTATGCCTTAGAAGGGTTTGTAGATATTACAAAAAATGAGAGTTCATTTAAGTTACAACTCTTAGGTTTTTTTGTTTTTAGCATTGTGGCATGGAACTTACCAATTTCGTTTGGGTATGCTTCTATTTTATTTTTGTCTTTATTTATCCCTGTTATGGCAGAGGTTATTAACAGCTCAATTGAGCGAACAGTAGATTTGGTAACAACGGAGTATCATATACTTGCAAAAAAAGCAAAAGATGCTGGAGCAACATTTGTTCTTTTAAGTATTATTGTAACAGCACTTATTTGGGGAAGTACACTTTTAGTAGCGTTTGAGGTGGTATAGATGGCAAAGATAGTTTTAGATGTGCAAGAGAAAGATTTAGGAACTGTTATAACAGTGCTTAACTCTCTTAAAGAGGGGCTTATTGCAAAAATGGAAGTAAACTCCCAAGGTTCTGAGTTTAAGCAAAAAGCAACAAGATATCAACCAAAGACACAAAGAGTTATTTATGAACAAGAGCAATCAGAATTGCAAAAAATGGGAAAATATATAGACCCAAAAGAGTTTAAAAGAAGGTTGCATCAAAAATGACTCTTTATGATTTTAACGTAGAAACAATTGATGGTAAAAAAGTTTCACTCTCTACATATAAAAATAAAGTTTTGCTTATTGTAAATGTAGCTAGTGAGTGTGGTTTTACTCCGCAATATAAAGAGTTACAAGAACTTTATGAGCGTTATAGCTCCAAAGGGTTTGAGATTTTAGCTTTTCCGTGTAATCAGTTTAGAGATCAAGAGCCAAAATCTAATGGTGAGATTAAAATATTTTGTCAAGAAAATTACAATGTTACTTTTGATCTTTTTGCAAAGATAGATGTAAATGGTAAGAATGCAGCACCACTGTATAAATTTTTAAAAGAGCAACAAGGTGGTTTTTTAACAGATGAAATAAAATGGAATTTCACGAAGTTTTTGATAGATAGAGAGGGGAATGTTCTAAAACGTTACGCACCCATAACAAACCCTAGTAGTATTGTTAAAGATATTGAGAAACTTTTATAAAAAATAACTATAATATCGCATAAATTTTTTTAAAGGATACTTTGATGATAAAAAAGATGCCATGGTGGCTTGGTGGGATTTTAATGGCTTTGTTACTTTTGTTTACCTTTTCTATTTTTGGTGCAGATAGACCAATTGGGGCTTCAACATATGTGCCTTATTTTGCAGGAATTATTTTTGATTTAGATCCTCAAAAATATACATATTTACAAAAAATAGAAGCACCAGGTGCATGGGAAGGCGTTTTACTTTTAGGCGTATTGACAGGTGCATTTTTAAATGCTATTTTTGTTACAAAAACATTTCGTTTTACAATTGTTCCAGATGCTTGGAAAAGATACAAAAATAACTCTATTCTTTCAAGACTTTTTTGGAGTTTTGTTGGTGGTTTTTTTCTTATTATTGGTGCAAGATTAGCTGGTGGATGTACAAGTGGACACTTTCTAAGTGGTATGGCACAAACAGCTGTAAGTAGTATTATTTTTGGAGCAGTTGTTTTAGTAAGTCTTATAGTAACAGGAAAAAGATTTTACAAAGGTGATGCAAATGAATGAGATGATGTTTCAAAAAATGTTAGAGAGAATGGAGGGGATGTTCCATACTGTACAAGAGGAGGGGCATGGTGCTGTTGCTCTTGTTTTCATTATAGGTATGGTTTTTGGTTCACTCATTCAATATACAAAAGTGCATAAGTTTGAAAAAATTGCAGGTTTTGCAATGCTTAAAGATACTGTTGTACCAAAAATGTTATTTTTAGCTATTGGTCTTGCGAGTATTGGGCTCTTTTTTATGATTCAAATGGGTTGGGCATCGTACCATGTTAAGCCTATTATGCTTGGTGGGCTTATTCTAGGTGGTGCTATTTTTGGTGCATCTATGGCTATTTTTGGAAAATGTCCTGGAACTGGACCAATCTCTGTTGCAGAGGGTAGAATCGACATTATGGTTGGTGCTATTGGTGGAATTTTAGGTGGGGCATTTTTTACAATTTTTTATGATTACTTTCATATTTTTATGGGGCCAGACTTTGGAAAAATTTCATTAAGTGGTTACTTTGAAGATACAGAGGGAACAGTAGCACTTATTTTTGGTCTTATTTTAGTAGCTATAAGTATTGCAATTCCTCTAAAAGAGGAGATAGATAAAGATGATGTGGGTTATCAATCTTAAAGGAGCTTAATGATGAAAACAACTATTATTATTGGTGCTGGTGGCGTTGGGCGTGTTGTTACACATAAATGTGTACAAAACAAAGATACTTTTGGCAGAATTATTTTAGCAAGTAGAACACTAAGTAAGTGCAAAGAGATTCAAAGTGAACTTCCTCAAGGTTCACTAGAAGTAGATACAGTAGATGCAGATAACACGCAAAATGTTATAGATCTTATTCAAAAATATGATGCAGATATTGTTATAAATGTTGCACTGCCATATCAGGACTTAACAATTATGGACGCATGTGTTGCTACAAAAACAGATTATTTAGATACAGCAAACTATGAACACCCAGATGAAGCGAAATTTGAGTATAAATTGCAATGGCAAAGAGATGAAGCTTTTAAAGAAGCGGGTGTTATGGCACTTTTAGGGAGTGGATTTGATCCTGGTGTTACAAATGTATTTTGTGCATATGCGCAAAAACACTATTTTGATGAGATACATACTATTGATATTTTAGATTGTAATGCAGGGGATCATGGCTATGCGTTTGCAACAAATTTTAATCCTGAGATTAATCTACGTGAAGTGAGTGCAAAAGGGCGTTATTGGGAAAATGGAGAGTGGATAGAGACTGAACCAATGGAGATAAAAATGGTTTGGGATTATCCTGAAGTTGGACCAAAAGATAGTTACTTACTTTACCATGAAGAGATGGAATCGCTTGTAAAACACATAAAAGGTTTAAAAAGAATACGCTTTTTTATGACTTTTGGTGAGAGTTACTTGACTCACATGAAATGTTTAGAGAATGTTGGAATGTTAGGTATTGAGCCAATAGAGCATCAAGGGCAAAAAATAGTACCGATTGAGTTTTTAAAAACATTGTTACCTGACCCAGCATCTCTTGGACCTCACACAAAAGGGAAAACTAACATTGGAATTGTTGCAGAGGGTATAAAAGATGGCAAGAAGAAAAAAATTTATATCTATCAAGTAAGCGATCATGAAGCGTGTTACAAAGAGGTAAAAAGTCAAGCAGTTTCATACACAACGGGTGTTCCTGCAATGATTGGTGCAAAACTTATGCTAGAGAAAAAATGGTATAAAGAGGGTGTGTGGAATATGGAAGAGTTCGATCCAGATCCTTTTATGGAAGAGCTTAATAAACAAGGGCTTCCTTGGAAAATTCAAGAGCTCTAAAGGTATTGTAGTTGAAACTTTTAGGAATAGACCCAGCTCCATCAAAACAAAGTGTTGTTTTTGATGGAGAGCAATTTTTCTCTTTAGAACCATTTGCACTCAAACCATTTTTAGAAGATGTTGTAGATAACAACACTTTTATTTCATGGGATGCTCCTTTGGGAGATGATTTTAGTGCAAGCCTTTCATATAAACCAATAGAGAAAATTTTAAATACAAAAAACTCCTATATAGATGGTAAAAAACCTCCACGTGGAATCTCTACACTCCCTTTTGCCTCATGTCCTCACTGGAGTATTTCACAATATGTTTTGGGGTATCCCATAGTAAATAATGAGCTTATAAATAAAGAAAAACTTAAATACCGTCTTGTGCAAAGTAATGATGATACAACAAAAGAAAAACCAAACCTTTTTGAAACACATCCAGCATACTCACTTTGGGTATTTTTAAAAGATGATTTAGAGAATTTTAAATACAAAGGTTCAAAAGAGTCAAAGTTGATTTTTGAGCAAATAAAAGAGATTCTTTTTGAAAAAGAGGTTTTTAAAAAATATAGTTATATAAAAAATTATATAGATAATGATGATAAACTCGATAGCTTTTTGGCCTATGTTAATTTGGAACTTTTTTTAGAAAAAAGGGCTTTTGTGTATGGCAGTGCTACTATGGGTGCAATGCTTTTGCCATTGCTTGATGGGGTTTTAAAGAAAAAAGTTTTAAAGAATATGTTAAATTGAGATTATATTTTAAGTTTTTTCTTTTATAATTGTTTACAAACTATAAGGATAATATAAAACATGATAGAACAAGATAAAGAGATTGAAAAGGTAAAAATAAGAGTTCCAAAATGGTTTAAAAACAAAAATCAGATTAATAGTAGAATTCTTTTAAGTTTTTTAGAATTATATGAAGAAGATGGTAGTGTCATGATTGAGAATGTTGAGCATAGATGTGGTGTGAAAACTTTTAAAACAAATTTTCAGCAGATGCATAATTTTGGTAAAAGAAATCATGCAAAAGTTTTTGAAATTGAAGAGAATAATGTTTATTTATGGGAACCCGTTAAGGAATTTATTTTAAACGAATATAGAAGTTCAAAATTATAGAGCTTACATTTTTAAAAAGTTATTTTAAATTAGGAAAAAATTATGCAAAACCTACAAACACCATACTACCTTTGTGAAGAGGAACTTTTAGAGAAAAATTTACAGCTTTTAGATTATGTGCAACAACAAAGTGGCGCAAAGATTATTTTAGCACTTAAAGGGTTTGCTATGTTTGCAACTTTTCCTTTGGTGCGTAAGTACCTCAAAGGGTGTACTGCAAGTGGTTTGCATGAGGCAAAATTAGCATACGAAACATTTGGTAAAGAGGTACATACATACTCTCCAGCGTTTAAAGCAGAAGATATTGATGAGATTGCAAAAATATCTAATGATATTGTCTTTAACTCTCCGTCGCAACTTTTACGCTTTAAAGATAGGGTAAAAAAGATAAATCCAGATATTAAAATCTCTTTGCGTGTAAATCCTGAAGTTTCTGCTTCTCCTGTAGATATTTACAACCCTTGTGGACTTTACTCTCGACTAGGAACAACACTTAAGAATTTTGATGAGTCTGTTGTCCCATTTTTAGATGGGCTTAATTTTCATGCACTGTGTGAGCAAGATGCAGATGCTTTGCAAGAGGTATTAGAGAGTTTTGAGCAGAAGTTTGCAAAATATTTTACAAATTTAAAATATGTTAATTTTGGGGGAGGACATCATATTACACGTAAAGGGTATGATGTGCAAAAGCTTATAAAACTTATACAAGATTTTAAAAAGCGATACCCACATTTAGATGTTTATTTAGAACCTGGTGAAGCTGTTGGTTGGGAAGTTGGATATTTAGTAAGTGAAGTGTTAGATGTTTTTGAAAACGGTATGTACGTAGCTATTTTAGATACTTCTGCAGAAGCACATATGCCTGATACTTTGGCGATGCCATATCGTGCAGAAGTTAGAGGTTCTGCCAAAGTAGGGGAAAAACCTTACACATACCGCTTAGGTGGGAACACTTGTTTAGCTGGGGACATTATGGGAGATTACTCTTTTGATGAGCCTTTAAAAATTGGAGATAAGATAATTTTTGAAGACCAAATTCATTACACATTTGTAAAAAGTACAACATTCAATGGCATTAAACTACCATCACTTGCCATAAAGAAAAAAGATGGAACAATAGAGCTTATAAAAGAGTTTGGGTATGAGGAGTATAAAAGAAGATTATCTTAAGTAGTAAACCCCTAAAAAAGGGGTTTAAAAGAGGGCTTATTCAGCTACTTCAACTTCTACTGGAGTAGATTCCCAAATTCCGTGTTTAGTACAATAACCATGAGCTACAAGGTTAAGTTTTTTCTTCATTGGACGGATGTTAAAAGTTACTTCTGCATGAGATTTTTCATTTCCAAGTGTACCTGGAACAAATGTTGCCATTGCAAGTTTAGTATCACCATCAAAAAGAGTGATAGACTCAATGTAATGATCAAAATCATCTGGGTGAGTATACTCGTTACCCATTTTAACATTTACTTTAAGCATTTCACCTTTTTTAGCTTCATCTTCTACTGTAATAAATGGTGAGTGACGGTCAATTAAATCTTTTTTAGCTTCACGCTCTACTGTATCGATATCAACATATTTATTGATTTTTGGCATATTAAATCCTTGTATTTAAAATTTTTATAAGTGTATTATAGCTGAAAAATTTGAACTAACTATAAAAAAGAAAAAAGTAAAAGTTGTTTAAGATAGCATTTAGATAGTAGGCAAAAAGCCTACTAATAAGGAGTTATTTATTTTGTAAAGTTTACATCAACTACATGGTGTTGTAAACCTAACTCTTCTGGTGAACAACCAAGAGCAAGTCCTACCATTTGTTGCATATGAAGTACAGGCATATCAAACTCACGTCCAACAGCTTCACCTGCATGTTCTGCTTGAGTATCTAGTTTAAGGTGACATAATGGACAAGGAGTTACCATCATATCTGCATTGTTATCTGTTGCACCAGCAATAGCATTACCACTAAGTGTTGCAGCAGTTTTTGGTGCTTGAAGTTCTACATGGAAACCACAACATTTATTTTTCTCTTCATAATCAACACTTTCTCCACCACAAGCGATGATTAAGTCATCAAGTGAAGTAGGGTTATAAGGGTTGTCTTTTTTGTGTAATTCTGAAGGGCGAATATTGTGACAACCATAAAATGGTGCAATATTAAATTCGCTAAGTGGTTTTACAACCATCTCTTTGATTTTATCTAAACCAAAATCATCAATAATTGCATAAAGGAAATGTACAATTTCAGAAGTTCCTTTGTACTCTAAACCAACTTCAGCTAGTTTTTCATTTACTCTAGCTTTAAGTTCTGGGTCATTATCTAAACGGTGTTTAGTCATTGCAGAGTTAAGTTGACAAGTATTACAGATAGTAACCATTGTTAAACCTTTTTGCTCTGCATAAGCAATATTACGTGCATTTAAAACTACCGATAAAAAGTCATCATAATCTTGAAGGTGAGAAGCACCACAACATGATGCTTCTGTAAGCTCAATAAGTTCAATACCAAGTTTTTTAGCAACTGCCATTGTTGACATCATCTGCTCAGGAGTACTTTGTTTTGCTGTACAACCTGTAAAAAGTGCATATTTTAATTTTTCCATCTTTATACTCCTAGAATCTGTCTTTTACAGTTGATGAAGATGCAATAAGTTTTTTGATCTCATCCATATTGTCTGATGTTGGAATGTTCCATGGCATTGTAATTTTACCTTTTTTGAACATTTTAAATGCAACAGGTACATGTTTAACAATTTTTGTACCTTCAGAGTAAAGTACAAGTCCACCCTCATCAAGTACACCACGTTTTGCAATAGAGTGTTTAAATCCAACAGCATGACGTGTTGCTACATTGCTTTGTACTACATTTTCTTTAAATAACATTTGGTGAAGTTTAGTGATTTTGTCAATTGGATTTACATCTTTTGGACAAACCTCTGCACATTCGTAACATTTTACACAATCCCAAACACCTTTATTCTCTTCACCAAGAAGTTTTAAACGTGAAGTGTGTGCATCATCACGAACATCTGCTTCAAAACGGTAAGCTTTTGCAAATGCAGCTGGACCAAAGAATTCATCATTTGCCTCTACAACTGGACAAGCATAGTGACAAGCACCACATTGAATACAAAGGTCAGCTTCATTAAGCTCTTCAGCTTCCTCTGGAGTTACAAGGTGTTCATGCTCTGGATGCTCTTCTACATCAGAAATAAGGTAAGGATGAATCTCCTCATGTTTATCCCAGAAGTCTGTTTTATCGATAATCATATCTTTAACAGCACGTTTTTTGCTAAGTGGCTCAATAATAAGCTCGTTACCAAACCATTCAAGCATAGTATTCATACTCTCTTTACAAGCAAGAGTACTTCTACCATTTACTTTAATAGCACATGCTCCACAGATACCATGACGACAACTTCTTCTGTAAGAAAAACTTCCATCATGGTCCCATTTAATTCTATTTAAAATATCTAAAACAACTTCTTCAGAAGTTACTTCCATTGTATAATCTTCATAATATGGAAGATAATCTTCATCAGCATTAAAACGAAATACTTTGAAGTTTACTTTTTGTGTTGTAATATTTGTACTCATAAGTTTCCCTTAGTAGTTTCTTGCTTTTAGTTCATGTTTACCAAGAACAACATCCATATAGTCTAGTTTAATGTTACCATCTTCATCCATATATGCCATTGTGTGTTTTAAGAAGTTTTTATCATCTCTTTCTTGGAAATCTTCACGGTAGTGAGCACCACGACTCTCATTTCTTGGAATAGCACTCTCAACAATAAATAAAGAGTAGTCTAACATATGTCCAAGCTCAATTGCTTCTTGAAGTTCAGTATTAAATACTTTAGATTTATCTTTAATACGGATATTTTTAAATCTTTCTCTTAGTTCTTTTACTACTTTTGTAGCTTCTTCTAAAGTTTCTTTAGTTCTAAATGCACCAGCGTTTGCACTCATAGTTTGTTGTAACTCTTCACGAATTTGAGTTACACTTTCATCACCATTGTTGTTAAGTACAAAGTTAATCTCATCTAGTGCACGTTGGGCATCCTCTTGTGTAGCTGGACGAAGTTCGATATCATCAATCTCTTCTACCATTGTCTTACCAACAAATCTACCAAAAAGTAATGCTTCAAGTACAGAGTTTGCACCAAGGCGGTTTGCACCATGAACAGATACACAAGCACACTCACCAGCAGCATAGAAGCCTTCTACAAACTCTTCATTATTCTTACGAACATGCCCTGGAATATCAACAGGAATACCACCCATAGAGTAGTGTGCAGTTGCAGAGATTAAGATAGGCTCTTTAATCATATCAAGCCCTAAGAAAGTCATAGCAAGTTCACGAAGCTCAGGAAGTTTTTGCATAATAAGCTCTTCACCAAGGTGTGTTACATCTAAGTAAACTGCATCTTTACGTGGACCAACACCGCGTCCCTCTCTAATCTCATTTAAAATAGCACGAGAAACAACATCACGTGAAGCAAGTTCAAGTGCATTTGGTGCATATTTTTCCATAAAACGCTCACCCTTAGAGTTAAAAAGGCGTCCACCTTCACCACGAGCCGCTTCAGAGATAAGTACACCATTTCCACTAAGTCCAGATGGGTGGAATTGAACAAATTCCATATCTTCTAAAGGAAGACCATGACGAGCAACAATACTTAAACCATCACCAGTATTTGCATGAGCATTTGAGTTGATTTTGTAAGAACGTGCATAACCACCAGTTGCAAACATTACAGATTTTGCATTAAAAATAGCAGTTTTCATATTGCGAATATTAAATGCAACAACACCACTTACTTTACCATCTTTGTAAAGGATATCTGCAGCATACCACTCATCCCAAAATTTTACACCAGCACGATGTGCTTGCTCATAAATTGTTTGAAGAAGAGTTAATCCTGTTCTATCTTTTGCAAAACAAGCACGAGGTGAGCTTTGTCCACCAAATGGACGTTGAGCAATCTTACCATCTTCAGTACGACTAAATGCTGCACCCATTCTTTCAGCCCAGCGGATTGTTTCTGGTGCTTTTTGACACATAAATTCAACAGCATCTTGGTCTGCTAAATAATCTGAACCCTTTACTGTATCAAACTCGTGAAGTTCAACACTATCCTCATCACTAAATGCCGCATTTACACCACCTTGAGCCGCACCTGAGTGGCTTCTTAAAGGATGTAACTTTGTAATAACAGCAACTTTTTTTCCTGCATTTTGCAACTCTCTTGCTGCTGCACATCCCGCAAGACCAGCACCAACAACGATTGCATCGTAAGTATAAATAGGAATACTCATTAACTTTCCTTCAATTGTAGAACTAAAATAATGCCCATTATACATTAACTTGGCTTTGTATAGGTTAAAATTATAATTAAATAGCATTAACTTCTATTTTGTTACGATTTTGGACATATTATATAGTATAATAAATTTATGAATTTAGAAAACTATTTTATTCAAACCTTAAAAAATAGTCACATTGGAGATGATGGAGCATTAATGGGTGATGGGTATGTTTACTCAAAGGATGCTTTTTTTGAAAATGTCCATTTTAAGAGGGAGTGGCTTACATTATATGATATTGCTAAAAAAGCTATGGTGGTAAATATTTCTGATGCAATTGCTATGAATGCAATACCAAAATATGCACTTTTAGCAGTAGCTATGCCAAAACATTTTACAAAACAAGAGGCTCAAGAGTTAAGTAGAGGTTTTTATGAAACTGCAAAAGAGTATAACGTAGAGATAATAGGTGGAGATACATTAAGCAATACAAAGGTAGATATTAGTGTTACTATTATTAGTAAAACAAAAAAACCACTTCTACGTAAAGGTATAAAAGAGGGGTATCTTTTAGCTTATACAGGGGAACTTGGTAGAAGTAAAAAAGAGTTACAAAAACTTTTTAGAGGTGGAAAAATTCATAAAAAATCTAAGTTTATCAACATCACTTTACGTCAAAAGTTTATTGCAAACTCTATACGTTTTTTAAAAAGTGGTATGGATATTTCAGATGGTTTATTGAGTGACTTAGAAAAATTGGCAAATGTAAATAAGATAGGATTTAGGTTTTTAACAAAAATAGAAAAAAATGTAGGTTGCAGTGGTGAAGAGTACGAGATGTTAATAGCTTTTGACAGACGCAATAAAAAAGCGTTACTTCGTCACTCAAAGCAAACGCGGACACCTTTACATATTTTTGCACAAGCTACAAAACAAAAAAGATATATAAACAGGTGTAAAGCACACCATTTTTAAAAAAAGAGAGACATAATGGATAGATTTTATTTTTTAATGCATGCAAGCATAGATTTTTACTTTAAACAATCTCCACGTGATTTTGTGGTTGAGGAGATACCACTTTATGAATTTAGCGGTGAAGGGGAGCATTTAGTTTTATTTATACGTAAAAAAAATCTTTCAACTCCAGAGATGATAGGAAAAATTGCAAGATATTTGGGAATTAAAAATAAAGAGATAGGGTATGCAGGACTTAAAGATAAACATGCAATGACAAAGCAGTACATCTCTTTACATAAAAAATATGAGCAGCAGCTAGAGGGATTTGATGCACCAGATATTAAGATTTTATCTAAAACGTATCATAACAATAAAATTCGTATAGGGCATCTTAAAGGGAATAAATTCTATATTCGTCTTAAAAAAGTAAATAAAACAGATGCACTCAAAATTGACCAAGCATTACAAAATATTGAAAAGCAGGGGATACCAAACTATTTTGGTTATCAACGTTTTGGTAATGATCAAGACAACCATATTTTAGGGCAAAAAATTGTAGAAGGGAGACATAAAGAGCGTAACCCTAGAGTAAAAAGATTACTTATTAATGCTTACCAATCACACCTTTTTAATTTATGGCTTAGTAAACGTTTAGAGATGAGTACACTTGTTGCAAATTTTAGTGAAAATGAGTTGGAAAGTTTACTTAATTTACCAAAAGGGCAAATAAAATCTTTAAAAAACCAACAACATTTCTTTAAGCTTTTAGATGGTGATGTTATGGAGCACTATCCGTATGGAAAATTATTTCATTTTGAGGGGGAAAGTGCCGATATAGAGAGATTCAATAACAGAGATATAACAGTTACTGGTCTTTTAAGTGGAAAAAGAGCAAAAACAGCACTCTCAATAGCTAGAGATATTGAAAAAGATTATGATGTTATTACAAATGAAGATGGAGCACGCCGTTTTGCATGGATTTATCCAACAGATATAGAGGGAAAACATAATCCAGTAGAGGCACATTATGAGCTTCATTTTACGCTGCCAAAAGGCTCTTATGCAACAGTACTTGTAGAAGAGTTAGCAAAGAAAAAATTAATATAAGAGGTATTGAATGGAAAAAAGACATATAACATCTGCGATTTCACAACTTTTTGGAAAGTTTGCATCAAAAGAGTTTCCAAAGTGGTTTCAAGTTATAGTGAATCAATCGTATGTTTCACTTATGGGATTAGATATGAGTGAGTTTCAATCACCATCTTCATATAAATCTTTAAATGCACTTTTTACAAGAAGACTCAATAAAGATAGAGAGTTTTCAAAAGACCCAAAAGATTTTATAGCTCCATGTGACTCATGGGTATCTGAGCTTGGTCCAATTCGTGATGATTATGCATTGCAAATTAAGGGGATGCGTTATAAGTGTAGTGATTTAATTGGAAATAAATTTAGTGACAAAGAGAAAAATATTATTCGTGATGGAGAGTTTATAAACTTTTATCTTTCACCTAAAGATTACCATCGCTACCATATGCCAACAGATGCAAAAATTTTAAAAGCAGTACATATTCCTGGAAAATTTTACCCTGTAAATGTTCCATCACTTAAAAAGAAACTCAATCTTTTTGTAGAGAATGAAAGAGTTGTAATTTTTTGTGAGACAATGCAAGGTAAGAAGTTTTATATGGTACTTGTGAGTGCTTTAAATGTTGGTGTTATGAAAGTGAGTTTTGATCCTAGAATTCAGACAAATGCAAGTGCTACAACTCCACAAGTGTATGAATTTGAAAACCTTACACTTAAAAAAGGGGAAGATTTTGGTTGTTTTGAGATGGGTTCAACAATAGTGTTACTTGCTCAAAAAGATATGTTTGCAGATATTCATATTGAGCAAAATGAGCATATTAAGTATGCTCAAACTATTGGGCATTTAAAGTTATAAACACTATTTTTTAGTGTTTATAACTTGTAGTTTTACAAAAAGTTGTCCATCTTGTGCATAAATATCGATGCGGGTGTCGATTGGAAATTTTTGTTGAAGCAATACACCCTGAATAGAGTGTAAAACATGGTAAAAACTTTGATACATTGGAGCAATAATATGATCAAGATTGTCTTTTTTTACAAGGTTTGCTAATTTTTCTATAACACAATAGTAAACACTTTTATTTACTGAACGTTGAATAAGATAGTCTCTCATAATTTCTATGTTTGTTTCTAAAACATCTTTTTCATCTTCATTAAGAATTTTATTCTCATGTGCTCGTTTTAAGTTTTCATCTATCTCATGTTCAATAATATGATTTTCTCTATCCATAAGTTCATCAAGATTTGGACAAATCTTGTAAAGTTCATCCATTAAATCATCAGAAGATAATCTTCTTGCTTCTACATTGTAAACATAAGTTTTATCTTCAAAATATTCATGGTCAAGTGCTTTAACGAGTTGTACAGCAATATTGAGATATTTGTATTTATCCTCTTTATTGTTATCGAACTCTATTCCTGTATGGGAGATGATAGGTTTTGGTCCTACATATTGTACTTTATTCATAAAGATAAAACCTTTTATTTATACGTTAAATCTAAAATGCATTACATCGCCATCTTGAACAATATAATCTTTACCTTCAAGACGCATTTTACCAGCCTCTTTTGCTTTTGCTTCACCACCATATTTTATGAAATCTTCATAAGAGATAACCTCTGCACGGATAAACCCTTTTTCAAAATCGTTGTGGATTGCAGCAGCAGCACGTGGAGCAGTTGAGTTTTTCTTAATAGTCCATGAACGAACCTCTTTTACACCTGCAGTGAAGTAGCTCATAAGTCCTAGTTTATCAAAACCTTTATGGATGATTTGTGCAAGACCAGACTCTTTTACACCTAACTCTTCTAAAAATTCAGCCGCTTCATCATCCTCTAAACCAATAAGCTCCTCTTCAACTTTAGCACAAAGTTTAATAAGCTCACAATTATTTTTTTGTGCATGTTCACGTAGAGCTTTTACATATTTGTTATCTTCTAAAAGTCCATCTTCATCTGTATTTGCACCATACATAATCTCTTTATCTGTTAAAAGGCGAATTTCACGGTTAAGTTGTTTATATTCATCTGAATCTGCTTTTTCAAAGTTACGTGCTAAGTTACCATCTGCTAAAAATTCTAAAAGTTCCTCTGCAACCTCTAATGAAGCTTTTGCACTTTTGTCTGCTTTTGCTTGTTTTTTAAGGCGTTCAACTCTGTTTGAAAGTACTTCAATATCTGCTAAGATAAGCTCACCTTCAATAATCTCAACATCACGTAAAGGGTCAATGCTTCCTTCGTTATGAACAATATTTTCATCATCGAAACAACGAACAATTTGTAAAATAACTTCAGTTTCACGGATGTTAGATAAAAATTTATTCCCTAAACCTTCCCCTTTAGAAGCACCTTTTACAAGACCTGCAATGTCTACAAAATCAAGCGTAGAGTATTGAATACGCTCTGGATTAACGATTTTTGCTAACTCTTTTAAACGCTCATCTGGAACTGGAACTACTGCTTTGTTTGGCTCAATTGTACAAAACGGATAGTTTGCTGCTTCTGCATTTTGTGCTTTTGTTAGTGCATTAAAAGTTGTTGATTTACCTACGTTTGGAAGTCCCACAAGACCTATTGCTAAACCCATATCTTACCTTTTAGAAAGTTTTTGTATAATTATAGCTAAAAAATTGGAGATAATTTTAATGTGCCTTATTGTTGCCATTGTAGCATTGATGTTAGCGTATAACTTTTTTATGTTAGGGGAATATCTCCAAGGTTTAGGAAGTGTGGCAGTAGCTATCTTCTTTTTCTGGCTTATGATACGAAATATTCAATATGTAAAAAAATTAAAACAAGAGAAGAAAAATGATAATTGATACACATATACATTTAGATGATAAAAGATATGAAGAGGATTTAGAAGAGGTTCTAAACAGAGCAAGAGAAGGGGGAGTAAAGCGTTTTATTATCCCTGGGGCTGATCCAAAAACACTTCCACGTGCAGTTGAGATTGCACAAAAATATGATGATGTTTATTTTGCAGTTGGTGTACACCCTTACGATTTAGAAAGTTTTAAAACTTTAGATTTTGAAGCATACTTACAACACACAAAATGTGTAGCAGTTGGAGAATGTGGGCTTGATTATTATCGCCTAGAGGGAAGTGATGAGGAGAAAGAGGCTATAAAAAAACAGCAAAAAGAGGTTTTTATTGCACAAATAGAATTAGCAAAAAAGTATAAAAAGCCTTTAATTGTGCATATTCGTGATGCTTCAAATGATGCAAAAGAGGTTTTACTTCAAAATAATGCAGGTGAAGTTGGTGGAGTACTTCATTGTTTTAATGCAGATGAGCAGCTCTTAAGTTTAGCAAATGAGAACTTTTACTTTGGAATAGGGGGAGTAGTTACTTTTAAAAATGCTAAAAAGCTTGTAAATGTTCTTCCAAAAATTCCAAAAGAGAAGTTAGTAGTTGAAACAGATGGTCCATACTTAACACCAACTCCCCACAGAGGGGAGCGTAATGAACCATTTTATACAACATTTGTTGTGAAAAAAATGGGTGAAATTTTAGAAAAAGATGAAAAAGAGTTAGAAGATTTAACAACTTTTAATGCGAAAAAGCTCTTTAATATAGAGTTTTAATTTAGTTTTTGGTAGAATCAGGCAAAAAATTATAAGAAGTTATCTATTTTGAAATCTATTATTTTACTATTTTTATTTCCTTTTTTGCTTTTAGCAAATGTAAATTATATGTCTAATTACAACAAAGAGTTAGCCCTTTTAGAGTCCTTAGATATAGAACCATCTTTTTTATATGACCCTTTGATGGAGAATATTCGTATATCAAATAGCTCTGAAGATAAAAACAAATATTTCTTCGATGCATTTGATAGTGCGTACCTTTTTATTCCAACAATTAAAAATATTTTAGTAAAAAATGGGATTCCAAAAGAGTTTTTATATTTAGCTATGACAGAATCTAACTTCTCTGCAAAAGCACACTCTAACAAAAAAGCAGCTGGACTTTGGCAGTTTATGCCAGCAACAGCAAAAGATTATGGATTAAAAATTAACACTTATGTAGATGAAAGAAGAGATCTTATTAAATCTACAAAAGCAGCAGCAAAGTTTTTGAATCAACTTCATAAACAATTTGGAAAGTGGTATTTAGCTGCTATTGCCTATAACTGTGGGGCTGGAAGGCTTTCAAGAGCTATTAAAAAAGCGGGAAGTGATGATATTCGTGTGTTACTAGATGAAAAGAAAAAATATATTCCACGTGAAAGTCGTAACTACATACGTAAGATTGTTGCATTTGCTTTAATGGGGAACGACGAAGAGTTTTTACTCTCTAGCCGTTATGAGCACCTTTTAAATGTTGCGAACACTTACAATGTAACAACACTCTCTTTACCAGCTGGTGTTTCTTTGGCATATTTAGCAGATATTTTAGATATGCCACTAGAGGAGCTTAAAAAGCTTAATAGACATTTGAGATATGGCTTTGTTCCACCAAATGTAAAAAGTTATTCTGTTTATATCCCTTATGAAAAACTTTCTTTATTTAAACGTCGTTATGAAAATAAAAAAATAAGAAACTTTTATTATGTTCATGAGGTTAAGTCTGGTGAAAACTTAAGTATATTAGCAAGACGTTATGGTGTACCATATAAAGCTATTATGCGTTTTAACCATTTAAAATCTACTTTTTTAAGAGTAAAACAAAAGCTTGTTATTCCTGTAGTGAAAAAAGTTTCTTCATCAAAAGTTGGAAAAAGAAAAAATGTAAATTATTATGTTAGGAATGAGATTTAATGAAGCTTTTTTTTGTTGCATTATTGATAAGTTCTTTGTTTATTGGGTGTAGTACACGTGGAAAAGGAGTGTATAAAGTTCATTATGATGATATAGATAGATTTTATGATGATGAAACACCAAACAATAAAGAGTACTCACACTATACAATGAGACCATATACAATTAAAGGTGTACGCTATTATCCAACACCTGTAAATATTGGGGATATTTTTTATGGTCGTGCTAGTTGGTATGGTCCAGATTTTCATGGTAAGTTAACATCAAATGGTGAGAAGTACAATATGTACTCTATGACAGCAGCACATAAAACTTTACCAATGAATACGATAGTAGAAGTAACAAACAGAGCCAATGGTAGAAAGGTTCGAGTGCGTATTAATGACCGTGGACCATTTGTAGCAAGTCGTATTATTGACCTTTCTAAAGCAGCAGCAAGAAAGTTAGATATGATAAAAACAGGGACTGCCTCCGTAAAATTAAAGGTGGTAGGGTTTGCAAAGAAAAAATCAACAAAAAAAAGTTCACGCAAACGTGTTGTGCATAAAAAAAGAGTCACGAAAAATCGTTATACTTATAAAAAACCAGTAAAAAAGGTACAAAGAGGGAACTATGCTTTACAAATTGCCTCTTTTTCAAGAATTGATGGTGCACTTGCAATGCAAGAGCGTTACAATGGGATAGATGGTTATAAAACGGTTATTAAAGATGTAGAAGATGAGTATGGACGTATTTTTAAAGTGATTTTAAAAGGTTTTAAGTCAAGACAAGAGGCATTAAACTATAGAGATAAATCAGATTTTCGCTATGCTTTTGTAATTAGAGAGGATGAAGAATGAGAACAAAAACAAGAACAACTAAAGAGACAGATATTACTATTTCATTGGAGCTTTTTGGAACGGGTAAGAGTAAAATTAACAGTGGTGTAGGTTTTTTAGATCATATGCTTGAGAGTTTTGCAAAACATTCACTTATAGATTTAGAGATAACTTGTAAAGGTGATACACACATAGATGATCATCACAGTGTAGAAGATATTGGGATTGTACTTGGAAGTTTATTTGCAGAGGTTATCTACCCTGTAAAAGAGATGGAGCGTTTTGGAAGTGCAAATTTAGTGATGGATGAAGCGTGTGTAAGTTGTGACTTAGACTTAAGTAACCGTCCATTTATTGTTTTTGAACTTAATTTACAAGGGAAAGTTGGCAATTTCGATACTGAACTTGTAGAGGAATTTTTTAGAGCATTTGTTCTTAATGCAAAAATTAGTGCACATATTATTCAGCTACGTGGAAAAAATCAGCACCACATTATAGAGGCAGCTTTTAAAGCTTTAGCGGTAGCATTACGTCGTGCAACTACAAAGAATGAGCGTATAGGGATCCCTAGTACGAAAGATGTATTATGATTAAATTACTTGTTTTAGATGTAGATGGGTGTATGACAGATGGAAAAATTGTTTATGATGCTAATGGTGTAGAGAGTAAAAGTTTTAACGTTAAAGATGGTTTAGCTATTACTACATGGATAAAAATGGGTAATGATGTAGCTATTATCACTGGCAGAAAATCAACTATTGTAGAAAAAAGAGCAAAAGAGTTGGGGATTGTTCATCTGTTTCAAGGTGTAAAAGATAAACAAAAAGTTTTAGAAAAACTTTTACATGCACTACAGATAAAACTTAGTGAAGTAGCAGCAATAGGGGATGATTTAAATGATTACCATATGCTTCAAAGTGTTGCTAAGAGTTTTACACCAAATAATGGTGTAAAAGAGATTAGAGAGATTGTAGATGTTGTACTTCAAGCCAAAGGTGGTGAGGGTGCAGTTCGTGAGATGATAGACTCAATAGTTGAGCAAAACAATCAAAAAGAGGCATTTTTAGCACACTGGTTATGAATATAAATATATTTTTTCTCTTCATTATTACTGTTTTATTTGGTGTTTATTTTGGTTTTAAACCTTTAGATATAGCATTGAAAAAGCAGGAGCAACTACCACTTGTAGAGTTAAGTAATTTTACACTTTATGAGGTAGATAGAGTAAAGTTAAGAACACAATTAACAGCTAAAGATGCAAAAAAATTTGAAGATCGTTATGAGATTCAAAATATAGATTATACAGATAACAAAAAAGATTTTTTAGTAAATATTCAAGCTCAAAAGGCTATCTATAAAGATAACAATATCTTTTTAAACGGGGATATCTCTTTTGTACGTGAAGATGGTTTTACTTTTCATACCCAATCGGCAAAATATGAAAAAAAAGATGATCTTCTTACAATAAAAGGGAAGTTTTTTGCGAAAAATAAAGATAGCAATATGAGTGGAGAAAACCTTTTATATAAAATCGATGATGAAGTTGTAGAGTCTAGAAATATAAAAATAGTTTATGATTTGAAAGAGAGTTTATAGGTATGAGATGGTTTTTATTATTATCTTTATTGAGTGTTTTTGTGGTGGCACAAGAGTTAAAAATAGAGGCAGAGTTTTTTAAAGTAGATGAGAAAAAAGGGGTTTCTTTTTTTCGTGGGAATGTGCATATTAAAAAACAAAATGATGAGTTAAATGCTTCAGAGGTATATATTTATACAGATAAAAACCATAAACCTACAAAATTTCAAGCACAGGGTGATGTTTCCTTTGCTATTGAAACAAAAAAACATGAAAAATACAGAGGCAAAGCACAAAAGGTTATTTATATTCCAAAAACAAAAGCGTATTCATTCTTTGGAGATGTACACCTTATGCAGGTAGATAAACAAAAAGAGATAAAAGGTGATGAAGTGGTTTTACAAACAGTAGATGGTAAAGCGTATGCAAAGGGTAAAAAAAGTGGCCCTGTTATAATGATATTTGATATAGGTGAGGAGTAAAAATGGTAGAGATTGTAGATGCGAAGTTTATAACATCAGCACCAAATGTAAAGTTAGCACCACCTTCAGATGAACAAAATGAAGTTGCTTTTATGGCAAGATCGAATGTTGGTAAAAGTTCATTACTTAATGCTCTTACTAATCATAAAAATTTAGCAAAAGTTTCTTCAACACCAGGAAAAACAAAACTGATTAACTATTTTGATGTTACATTTTTAAATAGAGAAGATTCTTCAAAAACAATAGCGAAATTTGTAGATTTACCAGGATTTGGTTATGCAAAGGTTTCAAAGTCTCAAAAGCATGACTGGGAAAAAAACTTAACAGATTATATTACAAAACGTAAAAATATTAAGATTTTTATTCACCTTATAGATTCTCGCCATCCTCATTTAGAGATAGATAGAGATGTTGCAGAGTTTTTGGTAAACAATGCAGATGAGAGTCAATATATTGTACAAATTTTTACAAAAATAGATAAACTCAATCAAAAAGAGCAAAATGCTCTAAGACGTGAATTTCCAAATGCTTTAATGGTTTCTAGTGCAAAAAAGAGGGGTTTACACAAGGTAATACAACTTATTTATGATATTTTGCATGAAGAAGAGATTCAAGAGGAAGTAGATGAAGCTCTGTAGTGCAAAACTTAGTGATATTGGTGCTATTCAAAAACTAGTTGCTCAAGAGGTGGAGAGTGGTGTACTTTTACCTAGAAGCGATGATGAAATAGCAACAAATATTCGCTCTTATATTCTAGCTTATGAGCAGGAGCGTTTAGTTGGGCTTTGTGCTTTACATATCCACACCCAAGAGTTAGCGGAGATTCGCTCATTAATTGTAGATAAAGATTTCCGCTGTGCTGGTATTGGGAAAGAGTTGGTTTTAAAAAGTATAGCAAATGCACAAAAGTTAGGGTTAAAACGTCTTCTTTGTTTAACATATCAAGATCAGTTTTTTAAACTTTTAGGGTTTGAAGAGATTCCAAAAGAATCGATTCCTGAACATAAAATTTGGGCAGATTGCATCAAATGTAAACATTTTCCTATATGCAACGAAATATCTCTGATAAAAAAACTTTAAAACAAATTGGATATCTTTTTGCTTTTATTCTCTATGAGAGTTTAAGTAGTATCTATCTTTTTTTACCACCCCTTTTTTCTGTACTTTTTTTCCTTTATGTAAGTGCATTGAAACAACATAAAAACTTCACACTTTTTTTGATTATTTTGGCACTTTTATTTTTTGAAGCAGATAAAGGTTACACAGCATTTAGTTCCATTTTGTATTTTACACTGATTGCAAAGTTTGTAATGCCAAAAGTTGTACAAAATTTTGGATGTAGTGGGTGTATTCGCTTTAGTTATGTATTTTTTGCATATATTGGGTTTTATTTTGTCTCTTTATTCCTTGCAAATATTTTTATGGCACAGCCTCCAGAGTTTAGTTATTATATAATTTACTATATAGTAGTAGAATTCTTTTTTGTGAGCTTATTATGAGATTACGTATTTTACTTTTTATCTTTTTTTCTGTTTGGATAGCTCTTTTGGTAAGAGTTTTTAATTTAGCTATTGAATCAAATAGTTATTATGAAAAACTAAGTCTTAACAATACGATTAAAATAGAGAAAATTGCACCTGTAAGAGGGGAAATACTCGATAGAAACAATAAACCTATTGCTATTAATCAGTTAGGTTTTAAAATACAGTTAAAACCTCATCTTCGTTCAAAACGTAAAATAAAAGAGTTTCAAAAAGAGGTGGATCTTTTAGTTCACTATTTTCCTGAACTTAAGAAAGAGAAAATTATTAAAAACTATAAGAAAAAAGACTCTTTTTATAATCATAATTTTATAGATGTTGTTAGTTTTATCCCCTATAAAAAAATGATGCCTGTCTATTCTCTTTTAAATCTACGTGAAAATATTAAGATTGTTTCTGCACCAAAACGTTATTACCCTTATGGGCATATAGGTGCTCATATGATAGGCTACGTTGCACGTGCAAATCGACGTGATATTGGAGATGATGAGCTTTTAGAGCTTATTGGGCATATTGGAAAAACAGGTTTAGAAAAATATTATAACACTTACTTGCAAGGGGAAGCAGGTTATAGAAAAATAAAAGTAAATGCAAGTAACCAAGAGATAGAGGAACTCTCAAGTAAAGACCCAATAGAAAATAGAAAACTAAAACTAACACTCGATATGGAACTTGAAAAGTATATAGATAAACTTTTTAAGAAAAAATCGGGTGCAGTTGTAGTTATGGGTGTTGATGGTTCGATTTTAGCTGCAAGCAGTTACCCTAATTATGATTTAAATATTTTTGTAAATGGAATGTCTTATAAGATGTACAATGACTTAGCAACAAACCCTGAACACCCCTTTACAAACAAACTTGTTCATGGGCTTTATCCACCTGGTTCTACCATAAAAACTGGTTTGGGACTTTTGTATATTACAACAAAGTTAAATGAGAAATGGAGTGTTTATTGTAAGTCTAATTTTCCAATGAGTGGAAGGATATTTCGTTGTTGGAAAAAAAGAGGACATGGAAGAACAAATGTTGTAAAAGCGATACGTGAGAGTTGTGATGACTATTTTTACAAAGGGAGTGTAGAGATAGGGAATATGGCAATGAGCAAAGCTTTGAAGAGATATGGTCTTGGTAAAAAAACAGGTATAGATTTACCAAATGAGTTTATTGGTGTTGTTCCTTCACGTGAATGGAAAATGAGAAAGTATAATCGTGCTTGGAATATTGGAGAAACACTTAATACTGCCATTGGGCAGGGGGATTTTTTGGTAACACCTATTCAAATTGCACAATTTACTGCTTTGTTAGCAACAGGAAAACTTCCACGTCCCCATTTTGCTAAAGAGATAGGCTCAAAAGAGGTAAAAGCAGAATATGAAGATGTTTTAACGCCAAAAGAGAAGAAAAAACTTCCTATTATTCAAAAAGCGATGTATCAAGTGTGTAATTCTCCACATGGAACAGCGCACCATTATCTCTCTTTAGATGGGATGAAAATAGCAGGTAAAACAGGAACAGCACAGGTTATTGGGATTAAGCAAGATATTAAAAAAAGAAAGTTAGAGCATGAACTTGCATACTATAAACGCTCCCACGCATGGTTTACAACCTATGGACCATACAAAAATCCACAATATATTGTTCTTGTAATGGTAGAACATGGTGGGCATGGTGGACATGCAGCAGGAGCTATAGTTTCAAAGATATATAAAAAGTTAAGAGAACTTCATTATATTAAATAGATTTGCTATAATTGCAAAAGAAAATCATTCAAGGAAAGAATTTTATGGGTAGAGCGTTTGAATATAGAAAAGCAGCGAAACTAAAAAGATGGGGAAATATGTCTAAACTTTTCCCAAAACATGCTAAAAAAATCACTATTGCAGCAAAAGATGGTGGGGGTGATCCTGAGTCTAATGCAAAGTTAAGAACAGCTATTTTAAATGCAAAGAGTGACAACGTTCCAAAAGATGTTATTGAAAAGGCTATAAAAAGAGCAGCTGGTAAAGATGCTAAAGATATTTTAGAAGTAAACTTTGAAGCAAAAGCACCACATGGTGTTTTACTTTTTATTGAGTGTGCAACAGATAACAATACGCGTACAGTTGCAAATGTAAAAAGTATTTTAAACAAAAATGGTGGAGAGCTTTTAACAAATGGTTCACTTGACTTTATGTTCTCAAGAAAAGCTATTTTTGAGTTTAAATTACCAGAGGGTGTAGATATTGAGGAGCTAGAATTAGAGCTTATTGATGCTGGACTTGAAGAGATTGAAGCCGAAGATGGTGAGGTTATTGTAACAACTGATTATACTGATTTTGGAAATATGCAAAAAGCACTTGAAGAGCAAGGGATTGAACTTGACAAAGCTGAGCTTCAACGTGTTCCAAACACTCCTGTAACAATTAGTGAAGAGCAACAAGAGGAAGTTGATAAAATCATAGAAAAACTTGAAGATGATGAAGATGTACAACACGTCTTTACAAATATAGAATAATCTCCACAAATTTGTGGAGAGATTTTATGTTTACACTAACTAAAGAGACTTCAACACTTCTTGAAGTAAAACAATCAAAATTTATAGCCCATTTAGTTCCATATAGTAACTACGAAGAAACACTCAAACACCTCAAAGCACAACATCCAAAAGCAAGACATTTTGTAGTAGCGTATCGCTATCTTAATGAGTATGACCAAATAGTGGAACACTCAAGTGATGATGGTGAACCAAAAGGGACATCAGGCAAACCCTCTTTAATGGCACTTAGTGGTGCAGAGCTTATAAATGTAGGTGTTATCGTAGTTCGTTACTTTGGTGGTACAAAACTAGGTACTGGAGGGCTTGTAAGAGCTTATAGTGATGCGGTAAATTTAGCAATAAATGAAGCCAATCTTGTTGAGTATGTAAAAACATTTCAAAAGAGCATAGAGATTGCGTATGCGGATGAGCGTTATGTAACATATGAGGCTGAAGCATTTAATGTAAGAGTGTTAAATAAAGAGTTTGGAAATAATGTTGTTTTTACACTAGAGGCTTCTAAAGAGGAGTTAGAAGCACTTTTGCAAAAGCTAGAGAGGGTTGTGCTTTAGCGGTGCTTTCTATGCTTTTGTCTATCTGCTCTTACTGAGCGTTCCCAAAGATAATTTACAAGTAAATACCCACCAATAGAAACTACAACAGAATAAAATGCCGTTCCTACATAAAGTGGGATAAAAATATTGTCTATATTGTTTGTAAACCACTCCATTGAGATCTCAACCTCTTCAATTTTAGTGCCTAGAAAAAATGAACCTGTTAAATACTCAATATAGTAAAGTGGAGGCATCGTAAAAGGGTTTGTAAGCCAACACATAGCTAAAGCTATTGGGACATTAAACTTCAAAAGTGGCATCATCGTAATAACAGCTGCCATCTGCATAGGCATAGGGATCATCGCAATAAAAAGACCAACAAAAACAGCATTACTCACCATACGTCTATTGGTTGAGAGGTATTCAGGGGAGATATGATATTTTTTAATAAATTGTTGGAGCTTTTTATTTTTGCTAACTTTTTTAAGGGCTTTTCGAATCATTATTCAACCAAATTTTTTTGTGATTATAGCAATATTTTTAAGGAAATGCTAGAAACGAGTTTTTATTTTGTGAACTTGAGTTTGTTGTGATATAATGTTTTTGGAATAAATATTTAGGTTGGGTAGTTTTAGTTTAATGTTTAGAATAAAATGTAAGAAGAGATAAGTATGATAGATAATGTAATAACAACAAATTTTAGAGAATTATTTAAGAATAGGATACAGTTTATTATTCCTTTTTTTCAAAGGGGTTATGCTTGGGATAAATCTCAATGGAAGCAATTATTTGAAGATATAGAAAATGAAATTATAAGTGAGATTGATAAGTATAGTAAATATTATGAATTTGAACATTTTTTTAGTTCAATTGTTGTGATGCCAAAAAATAATAGTACTTTAAATGGAATACAAAAGTTTGATATTATTGATGGGCAACAGAGGATCACTACAATATATTTATTATTAGCAGTTATTAAAAATATATTACAAGAACGAGGAAATGAATCAATAGAAGCTAAAAATTATGCAGTAGAATTAAATCAATATCTTGAAAATAATTTAAATTTTGGCGAAGAAGGTGATTATAAAAAATTAAAAGTTTTTAGTAGTAAAGGTGATAGACTTTCAACTTATAAAATTGTATTTAATACAGACCCTCAAGATAATTTAGTAAGACTTGATAATCAATTTATAAATCATATCAGCAAAGTTACATTATTTGAAAAATGGCTGTATGGTACAAGTAATACTAAACACAAATTAATTAAAAAGACAACAGAAGAATTAGTATTACTATCAAATATATTGCTAGATTGTCTAAAAATTGTATGGATACCACTTGCACCAGATTCAAATAATGCACAAGCAATATTTGAAAGTTTAAATGCAAGAGGAACTCCTCTTAGTGCTTCAGAGTTATTGTGTAATTATATTTTTAGAGGATTTGAAAATCTTAGTAATGAAACAATAGAAGAACTTCATAATGATTATTGGTTATATATTGCTAATAAAGAAAATATTAAATTTGATAACTACTTAATGCACTTATTTTCAATAGGAGAATCTAAAAATATTGGTAAAGGTCATAAAATATATACTTTTTTTAAAAAACATTATCCAATAATAAATGAAAAAAATAGTTTAAATCATTTACAAAGAATTAAAGATTATTTTATATATTATGATTTGATTATAAATCCTAGAAATATGCAAGGTGTTGATAGTAAAATTATAAATATACTAAAAGATATAAACACAACTTCTATGGATTCAGCTACTCCATTTTTAATGGAAATTTTAAAAGATTATATTGATAGTAATATTAATCTCAATGAATTACTATTAGTGTTAAATGAAGTTTTAACTATGATAATTAGAGTAAAAATTGTTGGTCAATATACTGCTCAAATAAGTAATTTATTTCCAAATTTATATTCATATATAAAAAATAAAGAAAATAAAATTGAAATTTTACATCAACGATTTAGAGAATTTGACTATTTTATATCTGATGAAGATTTTGAAAATGCTTTTGTAAATAATAAGTTATATGCCAACAATAACCAAAATTTTACAAGAATGATTTTGATAAAAATTGATAAATTACAACATTCTTTTGGACAATATCCAGATTATTCAACATTAAATACAATTGAACATATTTGCCCACAAAATGGTAGAGATGAAACGGGTTGGACTAAATATTTAGAATATGATGCTCAGAATGAAGAATTGTTGAAAGTAATTCACACGATGGGTAATCTTCTTTTATTAAGTCGACCAGCAAATTCACATGCAAGTAACAATCCATTTAAGGAAAAAGTTTTAACATATCATAAATTAACTTATCTAAATAAAGATATAATACAAAGATATGAAAATGGTATTACATGGAATATTGAAGCAATCAAAAATCGTTCAAAAGATTTAGCAAAAATTGCTTTATCCGTATGGAAATGGACATAAATTAAAAAAAGGAATAAACAAGATGGCGATAATATCAATGTTTTACGGAATTATTATCTCTATGTATTATTTTGATAATAAACAACATAAAATTCCACATATTCATGTGAAATATCAGGGAGAAGAAGCAGTTTTTTCAATATCAGATGGAGAGATTTTAGAAGGTAATATGAAATCAAGTAAGAAAAAGCTTGTAGAAGCTTGGATTTTAATCCATGAAGATGAGCTTATGGCAGACTGGGAATTAGCAATCAATGGTGAAGAGATATTTAAAATAGATCCATTAAAATAGGAGGTAATTATATGTATCCAAGAGTTAAAGATGTCCAGCCAACTGATGATTATAAATTAATTTTAACTTTTACAAATGGAGAAACCAAAATATTTGATGTAACACCATATCTTGATAAAGGATTTTTTAAACAACTAAAGGATAAAAGTTATTTTAAAAGTGTAAAACCTTTTATGGATAGTGTGCAGTGGCAAAATGGACAAGATTTTTGTCCTGACACGCTATATTTGGATAGTCAAAACCTAACAAATCAGAGAAGCTCATAATCTTTAAGGTTAAATTATAGCTTACTTTTACTGTTAAAAGATATAGCATAAAAGCTTGGAATTGATAGATAATTAATTTTCATTAAAGATTGTACTTTAAGAGATTTTGTGCCATAATCTTTACACTATAGACTTCAAAGGAAAATAAAGAATGTCATTTCAAAAACTTGGTGTATTTCAACCACTTTTAGATGCTATAGAAGCATTAAACTACAAAGAACCAACACTTATTCAAACAAGAGCTATCCCTCTTGTTCTTGCAAAAAAAGATGTTTTTGCAACAGCACAAACTGGAACGGGAAAAACAGCTGCTTTTGGTTTGCCACTTCTGCAGCGTTTAAAAAAGCATAATCCAAAAGGTGTTAGAGCTATCATTCTCTCTCCTACGCGTGAACTTACAATTCAAATTTATGAAGATTTAACGGCGTATGCAAAAAACTTAGATTTAAAAATAGAAGTAGTAGTAAGTGGAAAAGATATAGACAAACAAAGAAAAAGGGTGCGTCAAAGTGATGTTGTTATTGCAACTCCAGGAAGACTGCGTGAACTTACAACAAGTGGCTTAGTGCTAGATAATATTGAGATATTTGTTTTAGATGAAGCAGATAGAATGTTAGATATGGGATTTTCTAACGATATTAAGGCAATAGATAAACTCCTACCAAAACACCAAACACTTTTATTTGCTGCAACATTTAGTGACAAGGTGAGAAAACTCTCAAAACTAATTTTACGCAAACCCGCATTTATTGAAACTGCAAAAAGAAACACAACGGTAGATACAATTAACCAAATAGCTTACGAAGTAGATGCCGATAAAAAAGCATCGCTTCTTGCATATCTTATAGGTTCACGCAACTTTGAACAAGTGCTTGTTTTTACACGTACAAAAGCAAGTGCAGATATTTTAGCACAAGAGCTACCAAAAGATGGATTAAAGTGTGGTGTTATTCATGGCGATAAAACAAAAGCAAGTCGTTTAAAAACATTACAACAGTTTAAAGAGAAAAAAATAAAAGTACTTATTGCAACAGATATCGCTTCACGTGGATTAGATATAGAGAATCTTCCTTATGTTATAAACTATGAACTTCCAGCAGTTGCAGAGGATTATGTACATAGAGTTGGAAGAACTGGTCGTGCTGGAAAACATGGGGAGGCTATATCACTTTTAGATGTTTATGAGAAGCATGAAATCAAAACAATTGAACGTTACATTGGGCAAAAGATACCAAAAGAGGTTGTAGAGGGGTTTGAACCAGATCCAAATATACGTAGAAAAGATAAAGAGGAAGTGAAACTAAAATCTGAGCATAAAGTGGTTGTTCAAAAACCTAAAAAGAAAAAGCAGCCATTTTCAAAGTCACAAGCAAAAACAAATAAAAAAAGAAAAACAACCAAAAGGGGTTAAAGAGGTGTTACCTCACTAGCATAAAGACCTTTTGGTCCCTCTTTTACCTCAAAGCTTACACGCTGGTTTGGTTGAAGTTCTACACGTAAATCATCTATAAATACAACATTTTTAAAATGTACAAAAATATCCTCTTCGTTATTATCACGCCCTATAAAACCATACCCTTTAACAGGATTGTACCACTTTACAGTTCCTAATTCTTTTTGCATCAACTCTACTTTTTAATTTTTTTGCGATTATAGCCAAATAATGTTACTATTTTGTTATGTTTAAAGATTATCAATTAGAAATTTTATATCAAGATGAATATATAGTAGTTATAAATAAACCCTCAGGGATGTTGGTGCATAAATCTCCGATAGATAAAAATGAAATTTATTATGCTATGAAGATTTTACGTGACCAAATTGGGCAATGGGTTTATCCAATACATAGGTTAGATAAGCCAACCTCTGGAGTGCTTTTGTTTGCACTAGATTCAAAAACAGCAAGAATTTTAAGTGAAGATTTTAAAGCACATAATATAGAAAAGAAGTATATTGCTATTGTAAGGGGTTATACAGAGCAAGAGGGGTTTATAGATTACCCATTAAGTGTAAAAAATGATAAAATAGCCGATAAAAATGCAAAAGAAAAAGAGGCTCAAGAGGCACAAACACACTACAAAACTTTAGCTCATGTGGAACTTGATTTTAGTGTTGGAAAGTATGCAAAAACTCGCTATAGTGTAGTGGAACTTACACCAAAAACAGGAAGAAAACACCAACTTCGTCGCCATATGAAGCATATCTCTCACCATATTTTAGGAGATACAAAGTACGGTAGAGGAGAACACAATAAATTTATACGTAAAGAGTTTGGATGTCACAGACTTTTACTCCATGCTAAAACACTTTGTTTTTACCATCCAAAAACAAAAGAGTATCTCACATTTCAAGCCAAAGAAGATGAAACATTTCAAAGTTTTTTGGAACTATTTAATTTAAAATAGGGTAAAATAGCACAATTAATAATCCATTCACTCAAGGAAATCTATGTTTGAAGTAGTTATAGGGCTTGAGGTCCATGTACAGTTAAACACAAAAACAAAACTTTTTTGCTCGTGTCCAACGAGTTTTAATCATAAACAAAATGTAAACACTTGTCCAACTTGTTTAGCACTTCCAGGAGCTTTGCCTGTTTTTAACAAAGAGGTTTTACATAAGTCTATTATGTTTGGAACAGCGATTGATGCAACAATAAATGAAGTTTCCTATTTTGATAGAAAATCTTACTTTTATCCAGATTCTCCATCTGCATATCAAATTACACAACTTTATACTCCTGTTGTAGAGCATGGAAAATTAACAATAGATTTTGAAGATGGTTCAAATAAAACTATTAGAATCAACCGTGCACATATTGAAGCAGATGCAGGAAAAAATATTCACGATGGAGATATCTCTAAAGTTGATTTAAACCGTGCAGGAACACCACTTCTTGAGATTGTAAGTGAACCAGATATGCGTAGCGCAGATGAGGCTATTTTATACCTTAAAAAGCTTCACTCTATTATTCGTTATTTAGATATTGGTGATGCAAATATGCAAGAGGGGAGTTTTAGAGTAGATGTTAATGTTTCTATTCGCCCTAAAGGTGATGAAAAACTTTATACTCGTGTAGAGATTAAAAATATTAACTCATTTAAGTTTATCCAAAAAGCGATAGAGGTTGAGGTAGCTCGCCAAATAGATGCTTGGGAAGATGGTATTTATGATGATGAGATTGTACAAGAAACACGCCTTTTTGACCAAGTAAAACAAGAAACTAGAAGTATGCGTGGAAAAGAGGAAGCTGCAGATTACAGATACTTCCCAGAACCAGACCTACTTAAAGTTGTTGCTACAAAAGAGATGTTAGAGAAATATTCTCAAATTCCAGAGTTACCAGATGCTAAAAAAGAGCGTTTTATTAATGAATATAAAATGAATGAATATAACGCTTCTGTAATTACATCAAGTGTTGAGATGGCAAACTTTTTTGAAACTATGATGAGTTTAGAGGGTGTTACACCAAAAACTGCAACTTCACTTTTAACAGTTGAATTTTTAGGACGTCTAAAAGGGGAGCAAACACTTACAAACTCTTTAGTAGATGCACTCAAACTTGGAAAATTAGCACAAAGAGTAGATGATAAAACTATCTCAGGAAAAGCTGCTAAAGAGGTTTTAGATTACCTTATGGAAAATGAAGCAGATGTTGATGATGTTATTGAGAAACTAGGGCTTAAGCAAGTAACAGACACAGGTGCAATTGAAGTGATGTGTGATGAAGTGATAAATGCAAACCCAGAAAAAGTTGAGCAATACCAAGGTGGAAAAGAGAAACTCTTTGGTTTCTTTGTAGGGCAGGTGATGAAAGCAAGCAAAGGAAGTGCAAATCCACAAGTTGTAAATGAAATTTTAAAAGCTAAACTAGGGTAGGGTATGTTTAAAGATTGGATAGTTGATGCGGCATATGCTTTACAAACATCCAATCGTTACCAAAAAACACGGAAGTTTTTTTACAATCTTTTAGAGAATAGTAGTTTTCAATATAAACGTTATTTTGATATTACTATGGTTGTACTCATTATTGTGAGTGTAACTATTTTAATTCGTGAAGTAAAACATGATGTTCCATCTTATATAGTTGATTTAAATACATACTTCATCTCTTTTATTTTTTTTATTGAATACTTGTTACGTTTATGGATTAGTAGTAGTGTTTCAAAAACAATTATTGAGCATAAAGAAAAAGATACTTTATTAGAGAGAGATTTTAATTTATCGTTAGCATTTTGGCGTATTGTTCAAGATAAATTAAAATATATGACCTCTATCACAGCTATTATCGATCTTCTTGCAATTTTACCATTTTTCCATCAACTAAGACTTTTACGTATTTTTATTTTATTTCGTGTTTTTAAACTTTTTCGTTATGCAAGAAGTGTACAAACATTTGCTTCTGTTTTAATTAGTAAAAAATTTGAATTTTTTACACTTTTTATTTTCTCTTCTATTATTATTTTTGTATCTTCTGTTTTAATCTACATTATGGAGGCTAATAACCCTAATTCTGCAGTTAATACTTTATATGAAGCTTTTTATTGGTCTATTGTAACAATCTCTACTGTAGGATATGGAGATATTACACCAACAAGTACAGAGTCTCGTTTTGTAGCTATGTTGGTTATTACAGCGGGAATAGCAGTTCTTGCATTTACAACTTCTTTAGTGGTATCAGCATTTACAGAGAAGTTAGATGAGATTAAAGAGCTTAAAAGTATAGATGATTTAGCAAAAATTGAAGAGTTTTATATTATTTGTGGATATGAAAAAATAGCTCAAGAGGTATGTAAAAATTTAGTAAAGAACAATAAGCTTCTTATTTTAGATGAAGATCCTCTACGTATAGAACAAGCCCATAAAGATGGTTTTGAGGCACTTAATTATGATCCAGGAAGTATTGAGAGTTATAAAAGATTACATATCGATATGAATAAGCAAGTAAAAGCAATTTTATGTTTACGTGAAAGTGATGTTGAGAATGTTTACACAACATTGACGGTTCGTTCTTTTAATAAAAAAGTTTCTATATTATCCCTTTTAATAAATAATAATAATAGAAAAAAATTGGAATTCGCAGGAGTAAATGAGATTCTTTATTCAAAAGAGTTAGTAGGACTTGTAGCACGTGAATTTGTTGGAAAACCTGTTGCATTTGAAGCTATTCATGCACTTCGTTCAGAACTTAACAATATTAATATAGATGAACTTTTAGTAACACAGAGAATAGCACAAAATTTTACTTTTGTAGAGGAGTTAGTACATAGAAAATATCGATTACTTCTGCTTGGAATTTATAAAAAATCTCATAAGCATTTCTTTTTTAATCCAATGGGTTCTATGGTTTTAGAAGAGGGTGATGTTTTATTGATTATTGGGAATGTTATGTTTATGAAAGAGTTTGAACAATATCTCAATAAAAAGCGAGTTAAATAGATGAAGCAAGTAGCACTTATTTTTGGATATAACGATTATGGATCACAAATAGCAAAAAATATTATACAAAAATATAAAGAGGTTATAATTTTTAAATTGGATGATGATGAACTTCGTAGTGATATGCAAGAGCATATTATTGAAAGTTTTGATTTAAGCGATGAGTGGAGTTCCATTGAAAAAAAGTATGATCTCAATGAGTGTGTAGCTTTTTGTGTTTTAGAGGATGATGCAGAAAATATTTTTTTAACAATATCTTTGCGTTCACAGTTTAAAGATTTAATGATAATAGCACTCTCAAGCGATAAAGAGAGTGCTAATAAGCTTTCTATGGCTGGTGCAAATAAAGTAATACCTGTTGTGCAAACAACAGCTCAAATGATTTCAGATATACTAGATAAGCCAGTAGTTACGGAAGTTTTACACAGTTTATTATATGAACAAAGTAATTTAAAAGTAGCTGAAATTAAACTTGAAGATGCAAGTTATTTTAAAGGGGAGTTTCCAACACAAGTAAAATGGGAATTAGATTATAATATAATGCTTTTATCTGTTATACATACAAATGGAAATAATGAATTTTTATATTCTTCTAAAGAGCGTCATCATCCCTTAGAAGATGGAGATAGTTTAGTGGTTGTTGGATATGAAGCAGATATTGAGTTGTTTAAAAAACGTATAGGAGTGGTAAAATGAAAATAGGAATTATTGGAGCAGGAGCATGGGGAAGTGCTTTAGCATTTGCATTTTCACAGAAAAATGATGTTGTTATCACTTCACGTAGAAAAAGAGATCTTCCAAATTTTGTACCATTACAAGAGGCTTTAGAGTGTGAGTATTTAGTTATTACTGTACCTGCTCAAGAGGTTGCTGCTTGGTTGGAGAATAATTTTGTTTTTAAAAATCAAAAAATTTTAGTAGCTTCTAAAGGTATCGAAGCAAAAACAGGAAGATTTTTAAATGAGATATATACACAATATATTCCAGAGGAAAACTTAGCATATCTCTCAGGGCCCTCTTTTGCAAAAGAGGTAAAACAAGCACTTCCAACTGCACTTGTTGTAAGCTCTACCAATGAGACTCTAACTAAAGAGTTTGTATCTTTTTTACCAGATTTTATTAAAGGTTATACCTCAGATGATGTTGTAGGTGCAGAGATAGCAGGGGCATATAAAAATGTTATAGCTATTGCTGCTGGTGTAGCACAAGGATTAAATCTTGGACAAAATGCAAGTGCGGCACTTATTTCACGTGGACTTGTGGAGATGCACCGTTTTGCAAAAGCTTATGGGGCTAAAGATGAAACTTTTATTGGGCTTGGAGGGGCTGGAGATCTTTTTTTAACAGCTTCTTCAACAATGAGTCGTAATTTTCGTGTAGGGCTTGGTTTGGCAAAAGGGCAAACAAAAGAGGAGATTGTTCAAGAGTTAGGAGAGGTTGCAGAGGGAATAGGAACTGCGTATGCACTTCATAGTATTGCTAAAGATTTACATAAACCAATTGCAACAGAGGTGTATAAACTTTTAGAGGGGAAAAATCCTCAAGAATCTTTAGTAGATTTATTAAAATCGTAAAGGTTTTTTATGCAAAATCAAATTTTTAAAATAGCTCTTGGCTTTGGAGTGGGTGGGGTTGTTTTTGCAATTTCACTTTTACTTTTTAACCAAACACAAGCAACTCTTTTAGGGCTTATTGGTTTTTTAGTGACACTTTGGAGTAATGAAGCACTACCTTTGGGAGTAGTTTCACTTTTACCAATTGTTTTGTTTCCAGCATTTGGAGTTTTAGGTACTAAAGCAACTTCTATTAATTATTCTCACCCCATAATTTACCTTTTTTTAGGTGGTTTTTTACTTGCTATTGCAGTAGAGAAGACAAATCTTCATACATACATAGCAGATAAAATATTATCTTTATTTCCAAATACTCCAAAAGGTATGATATTTTCTTTAACACTCACTTCTGGAATTTTAAGTTCAATTCTTTCAAATACAACCACAACGCTACTTTTAATGTCTATTGCACTTTTTATTACAGATAAAACAGATTTAAAAATGCGTTTTGCCTTAGCTATTGCTTATGGAGCAAGTGTGGGAGGGATTATCACTCCAATTGGTACACCACCTAATCTTATTTTACTTGGTATTATGAGTGATCATAACCTTGAAGCACTACCATTTTTTCAGTGGGTTTATATGGTTGCACCTCTTGCGTTTATGATGTTTGTAAGTGTTGCTTATATTTTGGGATTAGGAGTAGATAATACTCCACTCTCTACACATATTGAACAAGATGATTTAACATTTGATCAAAAAAAAGTTTTATTTGTGCTTCTTGGATTAATTACAGTTTTGTTTGTTAACGCTCCTATTAAATCATTTTGGAGTGGGCTAGGGCTTAGTGAAGCTGGAGTTTTACTTGCTGCTGGACTTTTACTTTTTATGCCACCCTTTTCTATTTTAGAATGGGAGGAAGATAAAGCAAAAGTTCCTTATAAAATTATGTTTTTATTTGGTGCAGGTTTTTCTATTGCAAAAGCATTTAGTGTTACAGGGCTTGCAGATGAAGTTGCATCTTACCTTTTAGCTCTTACAACTTTACCACCAATGCTTTTACTTTTAAGCATCGCAGCCCTTGTTGTTTTTACAACTGAAATTACATCAAACACAGCACTTACAGCTATTATTTTACCTGTAATTTACTCTGTAACAATTCAAGCAGACTTAAATACAATGCTATTTATGATGGTTGCTACAATCGCTTCAAGTTATGCTTTTATGTTGCCAATAGCAACTGCACCAAATGCTATAGCTATGAGTAGTGGGGCAGTGCGTATTAAAGATATGGCAAAATATGGACTTATTTTAAATATAGTAGGTCTTTTTTATATTGTACTTTTTGCTGAGTTTTTTTGGAAAGCTATTTTGTAGAATCTCTTTTACGTAGTAGCATATAAAAATCTTTAAAAATTAAAAAAAGACAATAAAACCAAAGTGCATTTAAAATTGGGTTATTATTTAACCCATGGTTGTAAAGGTAAATAAAACCTAAAAAATAGGGCCACTTTAAAAAATAAAAAAATAAAATTCCAGCTCCGTAGAGTTCACGTAAAGTTCTTTTCATAACTATTTCTCCTGTTTTGCAATAGCATCTATGATATTATCAATATATCCATCACAGGTGTGTATTTCCCCTTCATTTGATTTTAGCACAATTTTTTCTCCAAAATGGGAAAGTTTTGTAATTTTATCGAGTTTTGGGACAATATCATCTTCATTTACAATTCTAAAAAGTTTAATCTTTGATTCATATTCTTGAACAAATTGTTTTGTACCAATAGGGGGAGCACCAAATGTATAGATTTCAAAATTTTCTTTTGCTAATCCTTTTTCATAAAGGTAGCAACCAAGAAGTGTTGCAAGAGCTCCACCTAAGCTATGTCCAGCAATAAGAAATTTTGCATCTTTTAACTCTTGAATGTCATGAAGAAACTCTTTATTTTTTAAAATTTTCTTTTTTGTCTTTAATGTATGGAAAAAGAGTGTTAAAGCTTTATAAAACCCACCATGAACTTTTCCTTTTTTTTGATTATTTAAAAAAAGTTGATATTTAAGGGAAAAATTTGTAATCCAGTCTTGAGGCTCTTGTGAACCTCTAAATATAATAGTATATGTTGTTATATTTGTAGTTTTGTCTTTTTTAGAAAGAATTAAAAATTGTAAATCTACAAGAGGAGCATTTCTTTTAAAAAATGCAAAAATCGATTTAAACCATCCAAAATCTTTAAAAAGTGTGTAGTTTTGTTTTGAGTAGTATTCAAAATGATCAAAATCATAATTTTCTTTTAATATTTTTTCAACAACATTTTTATCTTCATAAACCAAACTAGAGAGTTGTGCTAAAAGAAGAGCTTCATTAAGTTGAAATCCTTTTCTAAAAATTGGATTATAAAGCTTTAACCCACTATAACTTTTAAAAGAGATATCCCATATAATTTCTATCTCTCTTTTAAGGGTTAAACGTAAAGTTGTAAGGGGTTTTAGTTTTTTATAGTGTTTTGAAACTGAAAAATTATTATTTTGGAAATAAATTTTTTCTTTATATTTCCACTCCTCATTCTCTAAGAGTTCTATTGTTGAACCTGACATCTCTTTTGGAAAAATCTCATCTAAATCTACAGGTCTCCCAGATGGAATAGAGATAATATGTGTTCCAGTAGTAAGTGTTTTTTTTATTTTCATCTTTTTATTCTTTGTAATGAAAGTATCATTCCGTTATAATAGCATATAATTTAACGAAGGATTAAAAAATGTTTTTAAATCAACTTAAAAAGAAACAAAAAAAAGCTTTTTTACAATTAGCACATCATATTGCCCGTAGTGATAGCGATTTTTCTTTATCTCAAAGGGATATTATATCTCAGTATTGTTTAGAGATGCAGATAAAAGATATTACATTCAAAGAGGAGAAGTTTAATCTTAAAAAAACTCTTGCTAAATTTGATACAAAACAGAGTCAAAAAATTGTATTACTAGAGATTATGGCTCTTATTTATTCTGATAACTATTTGCATAAAGAGGAGAAAAAAATTTTAGATACAATGATTAAAAGTTTTAAACTCAATGAATCTTTAAGTGTTATTTATGCACAGTGGAGTAAATCTATTTTAGCACTTTATGTTCAAGGGCAAGCATTAATAGATCTATAATGTTTCCTTGTAGTGAATGTGGATTATGTTGTCAAAATATTGCGGGGATTGAGGAGTTAAAATCTTTTGATCTTGGTAATGGTGTATGTAAACATTACAACACAGTAACAAAAAAATGTAATATATATGATACAAGACCAGAAATTTGTAACATTGAGAAGATGTTTGAAAGAAAATATAAGCAATTTTTTTCTAAAAAAGAGTTTTTTATAGAAAATGCAAAGGTATGCAATTTGTTGCAAGAGAAATATCAACTCGATAAGAGTTTTAGAGTAATAATAGGAGATATGTAGATGCCAATTCCTTTCATTTTAGGTGGATTAGCACTTGCTGCTGGTGGTTATGGAGTAAAAAAGGGTTTAGATGCTTCAGAGAAAAATGATAAAGCAAAAAGAATTATAAAACGTGCAAAGCGTCGTTATAATGAGTCTAAAGAGACTTTAGAGCAAAAACAAGAGTTTACAAATAGTAAACTTGAAGATCTTGGTAGATTAAAAGTGGAAATTTTTACACATCAAATTAAAGATTTTATAGAACTTATTAATAAGTGTAAAAAGGGAGATTCTATTTATGAAGATAAAAGATATTTAACACAAAATGAGGTAAAAGATCTTGTTGTAGCTGTAGATAATTCTTTGGAAATATCATCAGGGCTTCTTAGTGGAGCAACTGCTGGTGCACTTACTGGTATGGGTGCTTATGGTGCAGTAGGAATGTTAGCTTCTGCTTCAACTGGAACTGCAATTAGTACACTTAGTGGTGCTGCTGCAACAAATGCAACATTAGCTTGGCTTGGTGGAGGTTCTTTAGCATCAGGTGGACTTGGAATGGTAGGTGGAACAGCTGTTTTAGGTGGTTTAGTTGCTGGCCCATTATTGGCTGTTGGTGGAATGTTTTTGGATACTAAAGCAGAAGAGAATTTAACTCAAGCAAGAGAACAAGAAGCAGAGGTTGATATTGCCGTAGAGCAAATGGATTTAGTAGTGATAAGTTTAGATGGTATAGTTTTAAGAGTAGATGAACTTCAAGATGTTCTTATAAGTACAAGAAAGCGTTTTAATAAAATGTTAAAGAATTTACCATCATCAAATTATTGTAAATCAGAAGAGTTTAAAAGATTAATGATAACTGCAAAAATATTAAAAAATTTACTTGATATCCCTGTTTTAAATAAAAAAGGGGAAGCGAATGCAAAAGTAACACAAAAAATTGAAAAAACTTTAAAACTTGGAGCATAAACTATGAAAAAGAAAATAATCCCAAAACCAACACCAGCACAAGCTTTAGAGGGTTTTAAGATATTGACAGAAGCATATCAAAAAAACCATCAAGTTACAGAGCAAGAGAAAACTAAGCGTGAACAAATAGCAGCTTATAAAGAGGTGGAGCTTGCAAAAATCTCTTCACAAAAAGAGATTTTGCAAGCTTACTTATCCAATATTTTTGCTGAACGTAAAGAGGTGATTCATAAATTGTTTGATACTTTAGATCAAGGGATACAAAAGGGTGATACAACATTAATTCAACAAAGTTTAGCTGGTGTAGTTGCAATCGCTAAAGAATCTCCACTCTCAGGAGTTCAGTCTTTATTGAACGATTATGAAGATGAGAGTGTTCAAAGTATCACTATTTAAATTTCTCCTGTACTAATAACTACAATCTCTTTAGCATTTTCTAGGGATGAAGATTCAATCGAGATGGAATGATTTTTATTGATTGTCCCTAGAAATGTGAGATTGTTTTGAGCGAGATGAAATTTTAATTTTTCAATATTTGTTTGTAACGATTTATCAAGATTTGAGAGTGTTATAGTATTTATTTCGGCATCTTCTGTAACAAATAGATTTTGAAAAAGTTTATGTAAAGAGATTTGATTTGCGACTTGAACAACATATTTAGCAAGTAGTTGATTAGAGATGATTACATTTGAGAGTTCCATTTTTTTAATTTGCGATGCTATTGTTGCATCTTCTACTAAAAATACAAATTTTTGTAGTTGAATTTCACTATAGTACATACGTAGATAAAGTGCTATTCTATAGATTAGCTCATTTTCTAAATTTAGTATGATAATATCGTAATTATTTAAATGGTTAGAGAAAAACTCTTTTTCTAAAAGTTCTTTTGTAGATGGATTTATGTTATGAATAATTGAATTCTCAAAGTCTAAAAACTCTTTTGTTTCAACTGCTCTTTTGTCCCCAACAATAAGAATATTCCTTTGAAAAAGATCAGCTGGTTGCTCAATGTTAATTGTTTCTTTATAATGATAAGATATTTTTTTCAAAGATATATTTTCTTTACTTTTTGCTGCAAAAATGAGCCAATCAGATTTTTGAATAACAGTGTCAAAAACGTTAATCTGTATATCAAAATCGCCATTATTTGCTCTACTAATACCAAATAAAATGCCATTTTGCTGAGCAGCTACAATTTCTCTGTATGTTTTTCCAACAACATTGAGCTGTTTTGGATCAAGAAAATAAAACTGATAGCTCTCAAATGAGAGAAGTAAAGACCATATATTATAAAAATTAACATCTATCATTGAGATATTTAAAAGACTATTTAAAATATTTTTAGGGGTAATAGCAAAAAAGTGATTATTTGTAAGGTTGTTAGTGAGTTTTCCAAAATCATTTTCTTTTTGTGATGAAAAAACTACAACTATTTTCATAGGATTAAGTTGTTGACGTTTTTGTTCTAGTTTATTTTTAAAAGCTTTATCTTGGTAAAGTGTATTGATGATTTTAAGATTATGATTATCTTTTAAAAAATCATTTTCAAAACTTTGATCATTTAAAATAATAAGAGAATGAGCATCTAAAATAGAGATTTGTTTATATTTATTTATATCATATAAATCTCCTATACGTACACGAATTGTAAGGGCATTATAATCTTTTGATGTTATTTTTTCCAAAAAAAGTTGTGTTTCTTCATAGTGATGTAGCAGTAAAATAACTTCATGAGATTCTTTTTTAGAGTTATAAAGATGGTTGAGTTCCTCTAAAATATTAAAAATCGTTTCATTATAATTTATAATTATTGTGTGATTTTCTCCTAAAAAGTTAAGTTTCCCTAGTCTAATATCACGCAAAATTTCCTCTAAAAAAGTGGTTAATACTGAGACTACAAAAGATAAAATGACCACACCAACAATCATTAAAACTAAAGAGAAAAATAATGTTGCGTTTGACTGTTTTGCAATAAATAAAGAAGCTGGATCAACAAAAATTGTGTAAGTATCTTCAATAGAACCTATAAAAAAGCTACTAGATACGATAAGTAAAAGTGAAAATAAAATGATGATACTAACTTGAATAAAAATAGGCTGTAAAACAAACCATTCTTTGAAGTTATTAAATTTTTTAAAAAACATTTTATTTAACATTTTTGCAAACCTTTTTTGTGGAATCTTAACATATTTTTTTTGAGAAATTTAGATTTTAAGAGTTATGAAGTTATAATTTTAAAAATTTAATAAAGGTTTTGAATGATAGTACATATTGTAATGTTTAAATTTAACGATGAAAACAAAGCACAAAATTTAAAAAAAGTAAAAGGGATGTTAGAAGCACTTCCAAGTAAAATTGATCCACTTTTGAGTATGGAAGTTGGGATAGATTTTAACCAAAGTGAAAGAGCTTTTGATTTAGCACTTTATTCAACTTTTGAAACAAAAGAGGGTTTAAAAGAGTATGCAGTAGATCCTGCACATTTAGAAGTTGTTGAATTTATTAAAAAAGTAACATCTGAGTCAAAAGTTGTTGATTATATAAAATAACAGTGTTTGTTTTTACTATATGTTAGATACAATCATAGCAGAACTTTAAAAAATTGAAAGACTTGAATGATGAGAACTTATAATACTCTACTTACAACACTTGATGATTTAGAAGGTTTTATTAGAGAAAATAAAATAGAAACATCTAAAAATGTTTTAGTTCAAATCTTTACAGGTCTTGTTGATGAAATTTTTATTCAACATCTTGTAGATTCTTTAAAAAAGATTATTCCACATATCCAAATTATTGGTTCTACTACAGATGGTGAAATTTTAGATGGTCAAGTTAAAGAACTCTCTACTGTGCTTTCTTTTTCTACTTTTGAAAAAACACAACTTCAAACCTACTATCAACCTTATGAAAACTCTCCTAAGCTATTAGCAAAAAAACTTTACAAACAATTTTCTTCTACAGAAAATAAAAGGCTTTTTCTAACTTTTATAGATGGTTTAAATATTAATGGTGAAGAGTATATTAAGGAGTTTGGAGCTCTTAATAATGACGTGATTATTGCAGGTGGTTTGGCTGGTGATAATGCCCATTTTCAAAAAACGTATGTTTTTACGCAAGATACTATTTTGGAAAAAGGTGCTGTTGGTGTTTTGTTAAACTCTACAGAGCTTTTAGTTGGAACAAATTTAAGTTTTGGTTGGAATAGAATAGGGAAAAAACTTAAAATTACAAAAGCAAAAGAGAATGTTGTTTATACAATCGAAGATATTCCAGCAGTTGATATGTATTTAAAATATCTAGGTTCAGATATTTCAAATGATTTACCAGCAACAGGGGTAGAGTTTCCTTTAATTTTAAATAGAAACGGTATAGATATAGCTCGTGCTGTTGTTGGTGTAAATAAAGAAGATGGCTCTATGCAGTTTGCTGGAAATGTAGCAGAAGGGGAGTATGTACAGTTTGGATATGGAAATGTAGATATGATTCAATCTAAAATTCCACATACAATGCAAAAGATTACACAAAATGCAGTAGAGAGTATTTTTATATACTCTTGTATGGCACGTAAAAGATTACTTGGAAAAGAGATTGAAAGTGAGATGCTTCCACTTGCTAAAATGGCACCTTTGAGTGGTTTTTTTACATATGGTGAACTTTTTACACACAATAACTCTTATGAACTTTTAAACCAAACAATGACAGTACTTACACTTAGTGAAAAGAGTACTTCTAAAGTGAGTGGAGATTTTGTAGAGAGAAAATCAAAAGATACTCACAAGCGTACAATTAATGCTTTAACACACTTAGTTGGTGTTGCAACTCAAGAGTTAGAAGAGCTTAATGAAAAACTAGAGACAAAAGTACAAGAGGAGGTTGAAAAAAATCGTCAAAAAGATATCACTCTTCTTCGTCAGAGTCGTTTAGCACAAATGGGTGAGATGATAAGTATGATAGCTCACCAATGGAGACAACCTTTATCTGCTATTAGTAGTGCTGCAGCTGGTTTAAAAGTAAAAGCACAGTTACATAAAGTAGAAAATGATACGATTATTGAGATAAGTGATAAGATTTTATATTCTTCTCAATATTTAAGTAGTACAATAAATGACTTTAGAGATTTTTACAAAGCAAACAAAGAAACAAGAGAGTGTGGTTTTAATGAAATGTTAGATGGGGTTTTGAGGATTATTGGTTCTCAGATTAAAAATCGAGGCATTACATTGGAATTAGATTTGCAAGCAAAAGAGAAGATTAGAACTTATCCAAATGAGGTAAAACAAGTTGTAATGAACTTGCTTAAAAATGCAGAAGATGCTTTGTTGATGGCTTCGATAAGAGATCCTTATATTAAGATTAGGACATATAAAGAGGGAGAAAAATTTATTTTAGAAGTTTCTGATAATGCAGGTGGTATTGAAGAAACTATTCTTCCAAAAATTTTTGATCCTTATTTCTCTACTAAAAAAGAGAAAGATGGAACAGGACTTGGATTGTATATGTCTAAAACCATTATAGAAAATCATTGTAATGGACAACTAATTGCATACAATAATAAAGAGGGTGCAATCTTTCGAATAGAGTTGGAGAGTAAAGAGAGTTAAGATGGAAAATTTAGATAATATTATAAAATATAGTAAACAACTCAATTTGTTATATGTAGAAGATAATGAAGATGCAAGAGTAAACTCTCTTTTTATTTTTGAAGAGTTTTTTAATGAAATATTTGTAGCTGTTGATGGGGAAGATGGTTTTGAACTTTTTTCACAGAAACAAGAGAGTATAGATATTATTATTACAGATATTAATATGCCTCGTCTTAATGGTCTTGAGATGTTAGAAAAGATTAGAGAAATAGACAAGCAAATACCTGTTTTAGTGCTTTCAGCATACAATGAATCTAACTTCTTTATGGAAAGTATTAAACTAGATGTTGATGGTTATTTGCTCAAACCTATAGATTTAGAACAGTTTTTATCAACTCTTTCTAAGGTGGTTGAAAAGGTCAAGTTGAAAAAGGAAGCACAAAAAAATCTTAATTTTTTACATCAGTATCAAGAAGCGACAGATGCAAGTACAATTGTTTCAAAAACAGATGTTGATGGTGTAATTACTTATGTGAATGATGAATTTTGTAAAGTTTCGGGTTACTCTAAAAAGGAAGTACTTGGAAAAACACATGCTCTTATAAAATCAAACCATATGTCACCTAGTGATTATGCTGAGTTTTGGGATACAATTAAAAATAAAAAAGAGATATGGCAAGGAACATTTAAAAATGTAGCTAAGAATGGTAGTTTTTATTACTTAAAAACAACAGTAAAGCCAATTTTAGATGAAGATGGCAATATTATTGAATTTATTGCTTTAACAGATGATATTACAGATGTTATGAATCAAGAGAAACAGTTTACTGATTTATATAAATCTTTAGATGAGCCTATGGTTGTTCTTTTAAAAATTGAAGATTTTGATGATATTTATAATTACTATGGACAAGCTCTTATAGAAGAGATAGAACAAAGTATTACACAACTTATTTTAGAGAAACTTCCAGCTGCTTTTTCAAAAGATAAGTTTTTTAGATTAGGTCAAGGGGAGTATGGCTTTGTAAAAACTTTGATGAATTCACATGATGTTTGTGAAGGGATTCTAAAAGATTTTCAAAATGATTTAAATGATTCCGTTATTACCATTGAAGGAGTTGAATACAATATCTCTATTTTGATTAGTTTCTCTTTTGGTAAAGATGCTTTAGATAATGCAAAATATGGATTAAAAGAGTTAGAAAATTCACATAATATTTTTATTTCTGCAACAAATTTATCAGATAAAATGCATAAAGAAGCAGATGAAAATATTAAAACACTAAAAATGATAAAAAGTGCTTTAGCAGATAATAGAATAGTTTCTTATTTTCAACCAATCGTAGATAATAGAACAAAAGAGGTTGTAAAGTATGAATCACTTGTACGTTTAATAGATGAAGAGGATAATGTTATCTCTCCATTTTTCTTTCTTGAGCGTGCAAAAAAAGGGAAATATTACAATCAGATTACACACAGAGTTTTAGAAAACTCTTTTGCAGCACTTAAACAAATTAAAGAGGATATTTCTATTAATGTTTCCTCTTTAGATATTGAAAAAAAAGCAACACGAGATAAAATTTTAGAATTACTTCGTAACGCTAAAGAGGATGCTAAAAGAGTTACAATTGAACTTTTAGAAGATGAAGAGATACGAGATATTAAAACTTTTAAAGCATTTATTAGTGACGTGAAAAATTTAGGTGTAAAAATTGCAGTAGATGATTTTGGAAGTGGTTACTCTAATTTTGAACGTCTTTTAGATTATGAGCCAGATATTTTAAAAATTGATGGCTCTTTAGTAAAACATCTTGTAGAAGATCGTTATTCAAGGGATTTGGTAGATACTATAGCTGTATTTGCTTATAAACAAAATATGGAAATTATTGCTGAGTTTGTTGAGAATGAAGAGGTATTTCAAATTTTAGATGATATTGGTGTACAATATACACAAGGGTATCTTTTTGGTAAACCTATGCCTCTTAGTGAAATAGTTGACGAATAAAATAACTAAAAAGACTACTTAAGTCGTCAATATAGTTTTTTCTTCTGGTTAATCTTTTAAGGAAATTGTGTTATTCTGCTTGGAAATTTTAGAAGGAGTTTTCTATGGCAGAACCAACATTAGAAGCAATAGATGATTACAATGAGTTAAAAGGTGACAAGAAAAAAATTGTTTATATTGTAGTTCTTGTATCGCTTATTATAGGTGCTATTTATAGTATATCTTACAATTTTCTTGGTAATGCTAAAGGTGCGTTACCTATTGATGATCCAATAGCAAAAGTTCCTGTAAGTAAGGCACTTCATTAGTATAGATTCGCTATAATTTGCCATCTAAATAACCAATATGAAAGGTGGTTTTTATGCTGATGGCATTTGTAGTGATCTATTCACTTTATGTTTTAATTTCACTTTATGTAAGTGTGATGCAAATAGGTTTTATAAACAGAGCAAAAAAGCAAGAGGCTATTTTACTCTCTCCTGTTGGCTTTTACAAAGCTGGTAACTATAGTGTTGCTAAAGAAAAGCTCTCTTTAGTAAAAACATTTGTAGATTATATTGTTTTTATAGCATGGCTTGGTTTTGGTATTAAATGGCTTGAATCGTTATTTATTACACAAGATGAAGCGTTTATGAATGTAGCTATAGTTATGAGTTTTGTTCTTATTAACTCTCTTATCTCGTTTCCTTTTGATTACTACGAAAAATTTGTTATTGATGCTGAGTTTGGTTTTAATAAATCCTCTTTAAAACTCTTTTTAAAAGATACTTTTATCTCTTTAGTTGTTACGCTTGTACTTGGATCTTTTTTAGTGTGGGGCATTTATGAGATTATGACAACTTTTTCATTATGGTGGTTATGGAGCTTTTTATTTATTTTTACATTTGTAATTCTTATAAATATGTTTTATCCAACATTTAGAGCAATGTTTTTTGATAAACTCACACCACTTCAAGATGAAACACTCAATGAAAAAATTACTCAACTTATGCAAAAAACAGGATTTGTAAGTGATGGTATCTTTATAAGTGATGCTTCAAAAAGAGATTCACGCCTAAATGCTTATTTTGGTGGACTTGGTAAAACAAAACGTGTAGTTTTATTTGATACTTTACTAGAAAAACTCTCTACAAATGAACTCTTAGCAGTACTTGGACATGAATTAGGGCATTTTGCACATGGTGATATTTACAAAAATATTGCATTAGTAGGTGGTATGCTTTTTGGTATGTTTGCTCTTTTTGGAAATTTACCACAAGAGATTTTTTTAGAATTAGGTATAGCTCCTACTCCTTATGCTACAATGATTTTACTTATGCTTTTTATGCCTGTTTTAGGATTTATTATGATGCCTCTTATGGGGATTGTAAGTCGTCATAATGAGTATGAAGCAGATAAAATGGGAAGTGAGCTTGTAGGTAATGCAGGGGAGATTGAGTTGGCAAATGCACTACAAAAACTTGTAGAGGAAAATAAAAGTTTTCCACTTTCACACCCACTTTATATTTTCTTTCACTACACGCATCCACCGGTGTTAGAGCGACTCAAAGCTTTAGGTGTAGATTTAAAAAGTGTAGATGAAAAAGAGGCTATGCAAGGTAGTTGTGAAGCAAATATTGATTAATCATAGAGGAAAGAGATGCAGAGGTTAAATAAAGAGATTATTTTAAATTACTTACAAGAACATAAAAAAGAGTTTATGTTGAAGTATAACCTTAAGAAGATAGGTCTTTTTGGAAGTTATGCAAAAGATTGTGCTTCTTATGATAGTGATATAGATATACTTGTAGATATGCCTCCATCTTTTAAAAATTATTATGAATTAAAGCACACGTTAGAGGAGTATTTTCATAAAAAAGTTGATTTAGGTTTAGATAATACTTTAAGAAGTTTTGTAAAAAAAAGAGTTCAAAAGGAAATTATCTATGTCTAAAAGGGATGTTGAACTTTATATAGTGGATATTTTAATAGCTATTAATAAAATTGAACGTTACTCTAAAAAATTTACAAATGCTCAAGAGTTACTTTATAGTGAACTTGAATGGGACGCTGTTATAAGGGAATTAGAAATTGTTGGAGAAGCGACAAATAGTCTTTTAAAACTTAATTTTTTAAATCAAGAGTATAGAGTTATTGTTGATTTTAGAAACCAAATAAACCATGGTTATTTTGGTATTGATGAAAATATAGTTTGGGAAGTAATTACGAGTTATTTAAAAGAGTTTCGTATGGCATTATTTGATATCATTAAAGAAAATAATATCTCTTTAAATGAAGCAATAGAATCCGCAAAAGAGGATAATAGTTTTAATCAAAATATATTACACTTTTTAGATTCTCTAAGTAATGAGTTTAATTGAACTAAAGGATAAAAATGAACATAGTAGAGTTAGATAAGAAATATGTTTTACCAACTTATGCAAGAGTTGAAGTTGAGTTTGTCAAAGCAAATAATGCGACACTTTTTGATAGTAATGGTAAAAAGTATATAGATTTTACATCAGGTATTGGGGTTGTGAGTGTTGGGCATGCAAACAAGCGTGTAAATGATGCAATTTGTAATCAAATCAATAATATTACACACATTTCAAACCTTTACTACATTGCACCACAAGCAAAAGCAGCACAAAAAGTTGTAGAGGCTAGTGGGTATGATATGCAATGTTTCTTTGCAAATAGTGGTGCTGAGGCAAATGAGGGTGCGATTAAAATTGCACGTAAACATGGTGAGCGTGATGGTGAGATAAAACGTTATAAAATTATTACGTTAAAGCATTCATTTCATGGTAGAACAATTACAACTGTAAAAGCAACAGGGCAAGAGGCGATGCATAATTATTTTGGACCATTTCCAGATGGTTTTGTCTATGCACAAAATATTGAAAGCATAGCAGATATGTTAGATGACCATACAGCTGGAGTTATGATAGAGCTTATTCAAGGTGAGGGTGGAGTTGAACCACAAGATAAGCAAAAAGTTCAAGCTTTAGCAAAACTTTTAAAAGAAAAAAAGATCCCTTTAATTGTAGATGAAGTGCAAACAGGAGCTTATAGAGTAGGAGAGTTTAGCGCTTCACAAGCTTATGGAATTGAGCCAGAGATTATTACACTTGCAAAAGGTGTTGGTGGTGGTGTACCTGTTGGTATTGTTATGACATCACTCAAAGGTGTTTTGAGTGCTGGAGATCATGGTTCAACATTTGGTGGAAACTATTTAAGTGCAACAGCTGTTTGTGAGGTTGTAGATATTTTACAAGAGTATAAACAAAGTGGAGCTTTAGATGAAACAATAGAGTATTTCGATAAAAAACTCCAAGAGTATTTCAAGCAAAATAAAGAGCTTTATACAGAGTGTGTTGGTTTTGGACTTATGCGTGGACTTCGTGTAAAAGATGGCGATACATTAACAAACATTATAAACTCTGCAAGGGAAAATGGAGTTATGCTTTTAAAAGCTGGACGTAATACATTAAGATTTTTACCACCACTTACAATTACAAAAGAGGAAATAGATGAAGGTTTTGAAGCACTTAAGCATATTTCTTTGTAGTTCACTTCTTGTTGCATCATCGCAAGAGTATCTTTTAGATACAAAGCTTCAAGAATTTGAATACGATTATGAAAAAAATAAGGCACAAAGTAATTTACTAAAAAACTCTTGGATAGCTCCTATTATGCTTAATTACTCTTACACTAGAAGCAATGCTACTTCTAGTGATGAGTCTTCTCAAGCTGCTTCTGTATCTATTACGCAACCTATTTTTCAAACGGGTGGGATTGTTTATGGTATAAAGTATGCAAAAGCTCTTAAAGAGTTTGGAAACTATACAATTGATCTACAAAAAACACAAATGAAAAAATCTGTTTTAGAGTTACTTATAAAGCTTAAACAGATAGATTTAAAACTACAAAAGCAAGAACTTTTAATTCAAAATGCACAACTTGATTTAGATGCAAAACAATCACGTTACTTAAATGGGGAGATAGATTCAGGATTTTTAGATAATGCTATTATTAAACTAAACTCTATGACTTTGGTACGGTATGATTTAGAAACAGCTAAACAAAATCTTCTCTCTAGCCTTAAAACACTCTCTAAGATAGACTATAAAACATTTCCTTTGCCAAGGCTAAAACTTTTAACAAAAGAGGAGTTTTTTCAGCAAAATATTTTGTTAAAAATGCAAAAAGCGAAGGTGAAAAGTAGTAGTTATCAAAAAGATATGATAGTAGCAAAATATTTACCTCAAGTTGCTTTAATAGGTAGTTATAATTGGAGTAAAATACCAGCACCAATAGGTGGTAAAATAGAACAAGATTATTATAATTATGGAGTATCTGTAACACTTCCTTTAAATGTTAATAGTTTTGATGATATGGAAGCACAACGAGTTCAACAGTTTAAAGAGAAGCTTCTTTTAGAAGATAATAAAAGGGAACTACAAGCACTTTATGAAAGAGTAGAGCATAACTTGCAAAATCTTAAAAATAAAGAGCAACTTTCTCTTCAAAGTGTAGCAATTTATAAGAAACTTTTAAAAGATACAACAGTGTTATTTCAAAGTGGATATAAAACTGCTGCTGATGTCTTGATGCTACAAAATTCTTTAACAACAGCAAAGATAGATAAAGAGATTTTAGAATTAGATAGAGATATTGAGTTATTAAATTTATATGAGATGGTAGAAGATGAGATTTAATGAATATATGAACAAATGGTTGTATGGTAAAGATGGTTACTATGCAACCTATAAAAATATAGGAAAAGAGGGTGATTTTTATACTGCAGTGAGCAGTAGTAAGTTTTTTGGTGGGAGTGTTGCTAAGCATATTATTAGTTTAGTAGATGAAGGTTTTTTGGCAAAAGATGGTACAGTATGTGAGATAGGTGCTCATCACGGCTATTTTTTAGCTGATATTATAGAGTTTATCTATACTCTTCGTCCAGAGCTTTTAGAAACTTTAGAGTTTGTAATTATTGAGCGTTTTGATGATTTACAAGAGTTTCAAAGGAACTATTTTAAAGAATCTTTTGGTGATGTTGTAAAGCTTACACATTACAAATCTTTGAGTGAAATGCAAAGAGAATCTACTTTTTTTATAGCAAATGAAATTTTTGATGCTTTTGGATGTGAACTTTACTATAAAGGTAAAGTAGCTACTGTAGATGAAAATCATAACATAGAATTTAATGAAGTAGATGAATGGGTAGAAGCAAAAGCAAAAAAATACCATAAAGAAAGAGGTGAGATAGCTTTAGGGTATGAAGAGTTTGCACAAGAGATGGCAAATGCTAGTAAAACTTTTGAGTTTATGAGTTTTGATTATGGTGAGATGCAAGCAAGACCAGATTTTTCAATTAGGATTTATACAAAACATAAAGTGTATCCATTTTTTGATGAAGAGATAAAAGAAAAACGAGCAGAGCTTTTTGCAAAGAGTGATATTACTTATGATGTAACTTTTGAACATATAAAAGATGCTTATGAAGAGGCTGGAGTAGGGTTTGTAGAACTTAAAGCTCAAATGACAGCTCTTGTAGATATGGGTATAATAGAATTACTTGAAATTTTACGTGAAAAAGCAGATGAAAAAATTTATAAACAAGAACTTGAAAAAGTAAAGATTTTAATTCTTCCAGATTTTTTAGGGGAAAGATTTAAAATGATTCGTTTTAGAAAAACTGCAAAATAAAACTTGATTGTTAAAAATGGAAGTTTGAAGTAAGCCAAAAAGGCTTACTTGAGAAAAGTAAATCTCTAAGGTTTAGAGATAGAAACTGCTTTTCTTTCGTGGAAGTGGAAGTGATCTTCAAGATCAAGCATACTTAAAAGTACAGGAACAACTAAAAGTGAAGCAATAACTGCCGCAACTGTTCCAAAAATAAGTGCAACCCCTAGACCACCAAATACGGCATCTCCAGCTAGTAGAGTTGAAGCTAGAATAATAGCAACTGCTGTAAGGAAAATAGGTTTCGCACGAGTTGCAGATGAATATGCAATTGCTTCGAATTGGTTAAGACCTTTTTCTTGCATTAACTGTTTTGTAAAGTCAATAAGAAGTAATGAATTACGAGAACTAATACCAATAAGTGCAATAAATCCAATTAGTGATGTTGCAGTTAAGAAGAATGTATCACGAGTGAAAACATCCATAATCCAGTGACCTACAATTACTCCAATAATAGAAAGGAATGAACCAAGTAAAATAATACCACTAAGTGCAAAGCTTTTATAGTAAATAACCATGAGTAAAAAGATAAGAATAAGTGCAGCAATAAATGCACCACCAAGTTCAATAAAAGTATCGATTGTTACTTTCATCTCACCATCCCATACTAAGTCATAAGATAAAAGAGTTCTCTTATCTGTAAGACGAAGATTAAACATGTCAGTTGTTTCAACTTTGTAGTCATCTGAAAGTGTATCTATAATCATCTCTCTAGCATCAAGAAGTGGATATACTTGAGAAACCATATCTGTCATTGCAAGTACATTTGTCATTTGGCGTAAATTTTTACTCAAAATTTTAGGATGAGATTTACCAGGAATAATACGAACAAGTTCTGTAACTGGTGTCATCATACCACGACGATTCATTAGTTTTAGAGATGTTAATTTACTTTTAACAGAAGCTAAATCTTTTCTTGTAAAAGCTTTAGATTTTGGGCTTAATGTTAAGAAAATTGGAATTTGATCATTATATTTTTCAGAGTTTTTAACAGTGATTTCCATACCTTTGAAAGCAAGATATAAAATATTGTTAAGTTGTTTAATATCAACACCACTTCTTGAAACTTTAGAGCTATCTACAATTATTTCAAAAGTATCATAAATCTCATCTTCCATTGTATCGATATCTACAAGACCATCTGTATGTTCAAAGATCTTTTTCACTTTATTTGCAACTGTTCTAATTCCATTAGCATCGCTACCATACACTTCTAAAACAATATCTGAAAGTGTTGGAGGACCAGCAGGTGGTTCAACAAATGAAATTACAGTATCTTTATAAATATTTTCACACTCTTGTTGAATCTCTGGACGAATTCTTTGTACCATTAAAAATGATGGTTCATGTCTATGGTGTTTAGGTGTAATATTTACAACAATTTCTGCAACATTTTCAGAATTCTTAAATGCAGAACCTTTAATAAGACCAGCAAAATCAAGAGGGGATCCCATTCCTAAAAATGTTTCAATATTTAAAACATCATGCTCTTGTTTTAAGTGGTTTACTACACAATCTGTTACCTCTTTTGTTTGATGGATGGAACTACCATTTGCTAGTGTAATATATACATTAAATGTATCATTATCTTTACCAGGAAGCATTTTCGCAAGAACTAATTTAGTTGGTGCAATCATAAGTACAGATAAAATAAAAGCAACAAGCGTCATAACTAAAATAATACGACGCTCAAGTGGATTTTGTATAATCTCTAAGAGAATTTTTTCAAATTTATCATACATTAGTGATGATCTCCTTCAGGTCTTTTTAACATTCTTACTGCCATATAAGGTGTAAAAATATAAGCAACAAAAAGTGAAGCAATAAGTGCTACAGGAACATTTTGTGGAATAGGCTTCATAAATTGACCCATCATACCACCAACAAAGTACATTGGAACCATCGTCATAATAATAGCAAGAGTTGCAATGTTTGTGGCAGAACCAATCTCATCTGTTGCTTCAATCATTAACTCATCCATATCTTTATGAGCGGAATCTGGTGAGTGTAAATGTCTGTGAATATTTTCAATAACGATAATAGCAGCATCAACTAAGAGTCCAAGTGAAAGTAGGAATGCAAAGAGTGTAATCCTATTGATTGTTTGCCCTCCAAGATAAGCTACAAAAAGAGTTACTGAAAGAATCATAGGTACTGTAATTGTTACAATAACAGATTCTCTCCAACCAAGTACAAAAATAAGAAGTATAGCAATAATTACAATTGATAATACAAGGTGATATACTAGTTCATTTACAGCTTCATCTGCACGTGTACCATCATTTCTTGTAATTACATAACTAATACCATTTTGTGCTAAATAATCTTTGTAAAGTTCAAGTTCTTCAATTACGGCATCTGAAATAATTACAGCATTTGTACCTTGAAGTTTTGAAATAGTTAATGTAACTTGAGGAATTTGAGGAGAGAAAGTACCATCCCTACGAGATACATTAATATAACTAGATTTGAAATTTTGAATATCCATACCTTTAGTTACTTTAGCAACTTGGTAAAGATAAATTGGTGAACCCATATATTGAGCTACAATAATATTTTTAATATCATCTTCAGTGTCAATTGCATTTTTTACTGTTAAAATAGCAATTTTATTATCTTTTGTTTGGTTTTTAATAGCTGGTGCATTATATGCTAATGCTTCAACAGCTTGTTTAATTTGACCAAGTGAAAGGTTATAACCTGAGAGTTTATTGATATCGACTTCAATATTAAACTGAGTTTTATGCCCACCTTTAATGTCTGTTACCGCAACATTTGGAAGAGAGTTAATATGGTGTTGAATCTCTTTTACTGCATTGTAAAGTGTAGTTTGATCTAACTCTTTATCATTTGAATAAAATGCAATTGTTACAATTGGAATATCAATATCGATATCAAGAGGTTTGATCATAGGGTTTAATGTACCTTTTGGGAACATATCTGAGTTTTGCATAATTTTATCATAAACTTTAAGGTTTGAATCTGCTTTTGTTTCACCAATAAAAAATGATGCAACAACAATCCCAACATTATCCATAGCTGTACCATAAATATGCTCAACCCCTTTAACCTCTTTCATTTTACGCTCAAGTGGTTTTACAATAACTTTTTCAATCTCTTCTGCAGTAGCACCAGGAAGCACAACAATAACATTTGATCCACTAACAACCATTTGAGGGTTCTCTTCACGAGGCATAATTTCAAGTGCTAAATAACCCATAATAATTAAAAAGACACCTAAAACAGCTGTTAAAGGGTTTCTAATAAACCCTTTTGCAAGCTTTCCTGCAACGTCTGTAACCTCATACGGTTTATGTTTGTTACGTTTTGTTTGATGAATAGCCATATTTCTTAACCTTAGTCAATTTCTACTGTAGCATACATACCAGGATAAACTGATCTATTTCTTGTTTTAAAAGAAACTTTAATTTTAAATGTATGTGTCATAGGGTTAGAATTAGGGATAATCGCTGTTACACGCCCAATTGTCGTAATATTTAAGGATGGAATTTTAACAGTTACTTTTTTCCCATGTTTAATACGTGGTAAGTCACTCTCTGCAATCTCTGCAGAAACTTTTAAATTACTTAAATCTGAAAGAACAATAGCTGGCATACCAGGCATTGCCATCTCACCCACTTTGATATTTTTTTGTACAACAACACCATCATTTGGTGCTTTTACATTAAGATATGCATATTGATTTTTAACTTCTCCTAGTCTTGCTTTAGAGATTTTAATCATATCTTCAAGGTTTTTAGCCGCAAGTTCAAGATTTTCAACTTCGTAACGTGAAACCATATCTTTTTTCAAAAGACGCTTATGACGCTCTAAGTTTCTCATAACATTTTGGTATTGGTTTTCATAAATTTGTAAGCCAGATTCAGCTTGACGTTTAGCAGAATCTATTTCACGTGAATCGATAGTGTAAAGAACTTGATTTTTTCTTACCTGTTCACCTTCAGAAACATTAACAGATGTAACAAAGCCCATAAAACGACTTGTAATCATTTTTTGATTATCTGAGATAATACTACCAGATAACACAATAGGTTCTGCCATTAAAGAGGCACCAATAAAAAGTAGTGACGATACTAACAGTTTTTTCATATTATTTTTCTCCATTTGCTAATTTTTCAAGAGCAAAAACTCTCTCATTTCTTCTATTTTTAACTATCTGTAATTCAAGAATTTTTTGAATTTGTTCCGATTGTTTAATAATAACATCACTCATAGAAACAAGTTTTTCTCTATATCTTGCTTCGTAGTTATGATAAATTTCATTAGCAAGTGCTAACTCTTTTTCTAAAGAAACAATTTTTTCATCTTCAGATTTAATCTCTGTTTTAATCTTTGCTACCATAAGGCCAATACCTTTACGTGCAAGTTGAACTTGAGTTTGAGTTTTTAAAAGTTCAATTTTAGATTTCTCAATTGTTGCTTGATCAATACCACCATTATAAAGGTTCCATGTCATTCTAGCGCCAATTGTGTATGAACCATCTTCGCCTGCTTGAGCCAAAGAATCTACAAAGTCATCATCAGCAGTTTGCCATTTTACAGACAGTCCAACCATTGGATAGTTTTCTGCTTTTGCAACATTAAGCATTCCACGTCTAACTTTTAAACCAGTTTCTGCACGTTTAATATCAACATTGTTTTCAATGATTGTTTTACCATTGATTCTAGGCATTGGAACGCTGCTATTAGTTGGAACAACAATACTTGTTACTTTTTGGTTTAATAAAAAACTTAGGTAATGATAAAGAAGACGTTCATTTAAGTGCATATCCATAAGTAAACGTTCAACATTACCTTTTTTAGCACGAACTTCTAAAAGGTCAACTTTCTTTGCATATCCAACATCAATCATTGTTTTTGTTGTATTTTCAAGTTTGCTGATGTTATCAAGAATAATATTTAAGTTTTTAATAGAACTCTTTAGTAAGGCCATATTATAAAAACTTTTTTTCAATTCATAGATTTTTTCGTTAATTGTTTTCTTTTTTTCTAAAGATTTCATACGACTCATGGCATTCATAATCTCTACATAACTAGAAATTTTGTAACCAGTAAAGATTGGTAATTGCCATTCAATTTGTGTTTGATAGAACATTCTATCATCAGGATTATTGAGAGCATCATATTCTTTATCATTTTGTGCATCAACAGCTTGTTGTTCTTGAGGAGTATCAATTTGATTATTTCCATTACTTTGTGCTATTGCTGCTTGATCTCTTTGGTATTCAGCTAAACCAAAGTCTCTATAAGTAGCCTCACGAGAAGTTATTTTAAAACCAAAAACATTTCCAGCATCATTTGACATGGCAATATTTTGAGTTAAATCAATTTTACCGTAGTGGTTTCCAGATGCAGTTTTAACATCTTTTTTTGCTATTTTTTGATCAAGTTTTGCGATTTTAATCTCTAAGTTGTTAGATTTTAAAATCTCAATAGCTCTAGGCAAAGTTAAAGATGCACTTGCAAATGCAACATTTGAAAAAATGGTCAATGCCACAAATGTGGCGAATCTTTTTTCCATGTTTTTCCTTTTCTTGGATTTTTGAGATTTGAAATTTCCTGATTTTAACATAATAATTATGTGATTTTTATTAATCGTATAACATAAACAAAGTTTACTTTATTTTTTAGAGCATTTAAAGAAGAAATATAATCTCTTTTTAACAAAAAAAAAGATAAAATCGCAAGATAAATTTTTATATTAAAAGAGAAAAATAATGTTGCAACCACTTCTTATTGAAATAGGGGTAGAGGAACTACCAGCTGTTCCCCTTTTAAAAGAGTTAAAAAATATTGAGAAAAAATATGCAAAAATCTTAGAGGAGTATTCACTTCTTTGTGAATTTGAATTTTACTATACTCCTAGACGTTTAGTGCTTTGGCATAGAGAGTTTCCTATTGCTCAAGCAGATAGTGTAGAGGAGTTCTTTGGAGCTCCACTTGCTATTGCTTATGATGAGCAAGGAGAGCCAACAAAAGCTGCACTTGGTTTTGCAAAAAAATGTGGTGTAGATGTTAGTGAGCTTTTAAAAAGAGAAAAAGGTGGTAAAGAGGTTCTTTATTACAAAAAAGAGGTAAAAGGAAAACCTTCTAGTGAGCTTTTAGAAGAGATTATTAACAAATGGATTGAATCCTTAGATTTTGGAAAATCTATGAGATGGGGGAGTTTAACAAAAAGCTTTATCCGTCCAATTCGTTGGGTTAATGTAATGTTTAACAATGAACTTGTAGATGTTGAGCTTTTTGAAGTAAAATCTGCTAAAAAAACATTTGTGCATCGCATTGCAAATTTTGATGCTCTTGAAGTTCATTCTGCAAAAGAGTATTTTGAAACACTTAAAAATAATGGTGTAACACTTTTCCAAGAACAAAGAGAGAAAGATATTTTAGATACTTTTAAATCTTTAGAAGAGAGTGAAGGTGTAACTATTGAGATAGATGAGGAGCTTTTAGCGGAGGTTGTTGCTATTACTGAAAATCCTACTCCACTTCTTGGAAGTTTTGATGAGGAGTTTTTAACACTTCCTCCTGAAGTTATTATTACTTCTATGAAAGAACATCAGCGTTATTTTCCTGTTTTTAAAGATGGTAAGCTTATAAATAAATTTTGTGTAGTTTCTAATGCTTATACAGATGATTTTTCTAAAGTTATTGAAGGAAATGAAAGAGTTTTACGTCCACGTTTAGCAGATGCACTTTTCTTTTACAATAATGACCTCAAAAAAGGTTTAAGTACAGATGGACTTGAGAAGGTTGCTTTCTTTAAAGGGCTTGGAAGTGTTGCAGATAAAATAGAGCGTGAGAAAAAAATAGCATTAAAACTCTTTGAACTTTATAATTTAGATGCTTCACAAAAAGAGGACTTGGTAACGGCTATAACTCTTGCAAAAGCAGACTTAATGAGTGAAATGGTCTATGAGTTTACTGAGCTTCAGGGAATTATGGGTGGATACTACGCAAAAGCTCAAGGTTTAAGTGACGCAGTTGCAATTGCAATTACAGAACAATACTTACCAACAGGGGAGGAGAGTGCATTACCATCTACAAAACTTAGTGCTATTGTTGCAATGAGTTTAAAACTTGATACTTTACTAGCTCTTTTTAGTATTAACCAAATTCCAACAGGTTCACGTGACCCATTTGCACTTCGTCGTGCTGTAAATGGGATTATCCGTATTACAAATGAGCATAATTTAGAGTTTGATATTGTAAAAACATTAAAACTTTTAGCACAAGATTATAAAGAGTTTGATTTTTCACTTTTAGAAAATTTTATTTTAGAGCGTGTAAAACAATATTATAAGGTAAATCCATCTATTGTAGAGGCAGTTTTAGCTTCTGGTGAGAGAGAACTTTTAAGTATTGGTAAAAAAATAGAAGCACTCAATACTCTTGTGGAATCGGATGATTTTAGTGAAGTTGCATCACTTTTTAAACGCGTTGCAAATATTACAAAAGATATGGACTTAGCAGCAATTCCTCAAGTAGATGAAACACTTTTTGAAGCAGATGCAGAAAAAGAGCTTTACAATGCTTACAAAGAGGTAATTGCAAAAGAGTATGAGTCGTATGAAGAGGAGCTTGATGCACTGTTTGGACTTAAAGAGCCTCTTAATAATTTTTTTGCAGATGTTATGGTAAATGCAGAAGATGAGAAGATTAAAAACAATAGAAAAGCACTTGTAGCTTCTATTTATAACTCTATTTTAAAAATAGCAGATATTAAAGAGGTAACAGTTTAAATTGTACGATTTTGCTGTTGTTGGAGCGGGGATTAATGGCTGTGCCATAGCATATGAGTTGGCACAGTCTGGAAAAAAAGTTCTCGTTTTTGACAAAGAATCTATTGCAGCAGGTGGTAGTGGTGCTGCTGGGGCTTTTGTAGCTCCAAAATTTTCTAAAAGTGGACCCCTTAAAGAGTTGGTTCATCACTCCTTTTTGTATGCAAAAGAGTTTTATACTCAAAAATTTCCTGAACATTTTACTCAAATAGAGCTTTTACATTTAGCCCATAATGAAAAAACAACTGCAATGCTTCAAGCATACAAACAAACAACCCCATTAAAAACTTTGCAACTCTCAAAAGAGCATTTAACGCAAAATGCAAAAGAGGCTTGCTCTATTGGTATTGAAGCGGGTGTTGTAGATGCAAAAGCTATGTGTGAAGCACTTTGTAGTGGGAGTGATTTTATTCAAGAGGAGATAGTGTCTCTTCAATATCAAGATGATTTTTGGTTTTTAAATGAAAAATATAAAGCAAAAAATATCGTTGTAGCAACTGGGGCTTATCTTTCAATTTTACCAGAAAAATATGTAAAATTGCGAGGTGTTTGGGGTCATAGAGTAGATATTGCAACACAAACACAAAATGCTATCTCTTTACATCAAGAGGTTTCTATCTCTCCAAATAGAGATGGTATTATTGCAGTTGGAGCAACACACAATCTTTCATACCATCTTCAAACTACACAAGAGCCTTATGATTTTAAAGCAGGACAAGAGGAGCTTTTACAAAAAGCTTCTAAAACACTTCTTTTTAAAGATGATATACAAATAGTGAAAGATTATGTAGGACTGCGTTCAGGCTCAGCAGATTATATGCCAATTTTGGGGAATTTAGTAGATTCACAAAAAACTTTTGAGAGTGGTTTAAATTTACGTAGAAAAAAAATTGAATATAGTAAGTTTATTTATCATAAAGGACTTTATATTATTAATGGTAGTAGTGGGTATGGATTTGTTTTAGCTCCTTATTTGGCTAAAGTTTTAAAAGAGTTTATTTTAGAGCAAAAACCCCTTGCAAAAGAGCTTGATGTAGCTCGTTTTTTTGCAAAAGAGGCAAGAAGTTAGTTAATTCTTTGAATAGTAGGTGGCACACTGCTAAAAGCTTTCATAAAAGCATTTGCACGAACATCTTTCATCTTTCCATTTGCAACAGGTGAGAGGTAGTAAACAATCTCTATACACTCCTCTGGGTCGTAGTTTCTATCGTGAACAAATGCTATTGTTTTTCCAGTTTTTTGTGCTTGCATCGAGATGTTTTGAGCATAATAGAGAATATTTTTAAACTCTTGATCAAACTTGTGTCCATGTGCAAAGAAAATAAACTTACCGTTATAACGCATATTGAGGTAGTCATGGTAGTTAAGCTCTTTATCGTGACGTGTAAGTTGGTTAGAACGAAGCTTGTCTATATCTTTATGTAACTCTTCTAGTAGAAATTGATTTTTCTCTAAATCTTCTCTGTTGTAGTTAAACAGATATTTTATCTCTATAAGTTTCCCTTTGTAGTTCTCTTTTGTTGCACGTGCAATAACATTCATCTCATCGTTAGGGTCTAACTCTACAAACTCATTTTCAAATTCAAACCCTTGTTCTGCTAACCTTGTTTTAAGGTTATACCCCTTTGGTGCAATATGTGGGTTAAATAAAAAAATTGTTCCCGCAATATGTTTACGACGTTTTTTTAACATCGCCTCTAACTCTTGTGTGCTTATTAAAATATCTTGATTGTTTTCATCTTTTTCGTTTATGTAAATATAGTGTTCTACTAAATATTCTAAATCAAAATTTGTAGCATATTTTCCAAATGTTTGCATAAAACTCCCCTTTGTAAGTGAAATTATACTATAATTTTTCTTATGATATATATTACTTTTTTATTTACTACTTTTATTGTTTTGGCGATTGTTTTTTACTTTACACAAGATTTACTTCTTTTTACTCCCACATATTATAGAGAAAACTTTGAATGTGAAGAGTGCACACTTTTGAGTGTTACTACAGAAGATGGTGTGGAGCTAGAGGGGATTGTCTATGAACCAAAAGAGGTGCATAGTACACTTTTAGTTTTTGTTGGTCGCTCACATGATGCTGTTGGGCTGATGCCAAAACTTGCACAAACATATAAAAATTGTAGAATCATAAGTTTTAACTATCGCTCTTATGGTGAAAGCCAAGGGGTTGTCAACGAGCAAAATATGTATGCAGATGGAATCAAAATAGCCTCTTTAGTACAAAAAAATTATGGAGATTTTTATCTTCTTGGATTTTCTATAGGGAGTGTTGTGGCAGCTTTTGTTGCAAAAGAGCATAGAAGTTTGGGAGTGTTTTTAATAGGAAGTTTTGATTCTTTAGCAAATTTAACAAAGAAAAAATATAAAATCCCTTTAAAGCCACTTTTAAAATATGAGTTTGATACAAAAGAGTATGTAAAAAATATAACTGCACCAACTTATCTTTATGCAAGTAAAGATGATGAGATAACTTATATTCAAAATGTAAGAAATCTAAAAAATTATGTAAGAAATTTGGTACATTACCAAGAGTTTGAATCTCTATCGCATAAAGATTTACTTTTTTATGATGGTGTAGTGGAATCTGTTAAAGGGGTGGTATGCAAAAAAGTATAAAAAAAATTGCACAATTAGCACTTTACGTAGAGTTACTTGTTATAGAATTTTTAGCAACTACAACTACAGTGCATATAGAGGTTGTAGAGAGTATGTGGGATAAAGCAAATCATTTTATAGCATTTTTTACACTTTATATAACTTTTTATACAGCATACTCTTTAAAAATATGGCAAAAATTTATGCTATTGTTTCTTTTTGGAATGCAAATAGAGATAGTGCAGTATTTTATAGGGAGAGAATTTTCACTATATGACCTTTTAGCTGATGGTATAGGGATAACAATAGGTGTTGTATTAAGCAATATTTTTTTGAAGTTTAGATAAAATAAAATAATTTTAGTAGTAAGGAAAACTATATGCTAACAGTAGCACTTCCAAAGGGTCGTATTGCAAAAGAGACGCTGGAGATTTTTGAGCAAATTTTTGGTAATAAATTTCAATTTGATGATAGAAAACTTATTTTAGAGCAGGGTGATTTTAGATTTTTACTTGTAAGAAATCAAGATGTTGCAACATATGTGTACCACCAAGCAGCAGATATTGGTGTAGTTGGGCTTGATACTCTTGAAGAGCAGGGACTTGATGTTATGCGTCTTTTAGATTTAAAACGTGGTATTTGTAAAGTGGCTATTGGTATGAAAAAAGGTGAGAAGTTAGATCTTAACAAACCAGAGTTAAAAGTTGCAACAAAAATGGTAAATATTACAAAACGCTATTTTGAAGAGCGTGCTGTAAGTGTTGAGATTATTAAACTTTACGGTTCAATTGAGCTTGCTCCACTTATTGGCCTTGCAGATATGATTGTAGATATTGTTGAAACTGGAACAACTATGAAACAAAATGGTTTAGAAGTTGTAGAAGATATGATGACAAGTTCAACATACCTTATTGCAAATAAAAATAGCTATGTTTCTAAAAAAGATGAAGTTTTAGATATTTATGAAAAAATTAATGCAATTATAAAAGCAGAGCAGTAGTTATGACAAACTTAGACCTTTATGCAAAAGCTGAACATCTCTTAGGTATAGAAGAAGCAACAAAAGCACTTCATAATCTTTATAAAAGTGAGTTAGAACAGTATGGGATAAAAACTCTCTTAGATGTTGGGTGTGGTCGTGGAGGCTTTTTGGAGCTTATGGCTAAAGAGGGTGTAGAGGTAAAAGGGATTGACTTAAGTGAAGTGATGGTAGATGAGTGTCAAGCAAAAGGGTTAGATGTTAGTGCACAACCTCTTAGTGAAGTAGATGGAAAATTTGATGCGATAGTTTCTATTTTTGATGTGTTAAACTTTTTTAATAAAGAGGAATTAGAGAAATTTTTAGAAGATGTTGCTTCTCACCTTAATGATGGTGGAGTTTTTATAGCAGATATAAATACACGTTATGGCTTTAGTGATGTAGCAGAGGGAAGTATGGCAAGTGAAAGTGAGAAGGAATTTTTAAATGTAGATGCTATCTTTGAAAATGATACTCTTACAACAACTTTTACACTTTTTGAAGCACAACAAGATGGGTGTTATAAGAAGTATCAAGATAAAATTGTTCAATATTTTCATCCTATAAAAACTTTTCAAAAACATAAAGCTGTAAAATTAATAGATAAACAAACATTTTCACTTTACGATACACACGATAAAACATTACTTATTTTACAAAAGCGTTAAAAATGAAAAAAACTCTTGTTTTAGCACCTTTTTTATTGTTTGTTGGGTGTAGCGATAATGCACAAGTAACATTGTATGATAAAAGTTTAAAACAGGAAAAAATTGAGTGTTTAGAGTTAAAAGTTACGTCAAAAAATGAAGTAATTGCAAAAACGCTCAAACAACTTTACCATTTTAAAAATGGGTGTCATTATAAGTTAGTTGCTACAGATAAAAGTCATATTGTATGCAATTCAAACCAAAATGCACCCCTTAAAGCTACTTCAAACTTTCCTTCAGCATTTTTAAATCTCTCTATTTATAAACGTGGTTCTTTAGCGTTTAGTTACTATGTAGATTTAACACATAAAGTAGAGGCAAAAGATGTACAAAAAGGGTTCAAAAGAGTAACAAAAGAGTTAAATATAGTGGGGAATAACAAATGAAAAAAGAGGCAATAATCCTTTTAAATATGGGTGGACCAAATAATTTAGAGGAGGTGGAACTTTTTTTAAAAAATATGTTTGCAGATGAAAACATTTTAACAATGAAAAGTTCACTTTTGCGTAAATTTATTGGGAGTATGATAGTTTTTAACAGAGTAGAAGCTGCTCAAGAAACATACAGAGCTTTGGGTGGGAAATCTCCACTTGTTGGTTATACAAAAGAGCTTGTAGAAAAACTACAAAAAGAGGTGCCAAATGATGTTATTGTAGATTTTGCAATGCGTTACACCCCACCTTTTGCACAAGATGTTATTAAAAAACTCCCACAAGATTTAGAGCATATTTATCTTATTCCACTTTATCCTCACTACTCAACAACCACTACAAAATCCTCACTTGAAGATTTTGAAAAAAAACATTTTTTCTCTAAAAATGAAGCGGTTTTAGTGGAGATAAAACATTTTTTTGAAAATAAAACATATAATGAAGCGATTATTCAAAGAATAGAGGAGGTTATGCAAGGGGAGCGTTATGAGGAGTATGATATTATCTTCTCTGCTCATGGATTACCTCAAAAAATTGTAGATAGTGGTGATGTGTACCAAAAGCATATTGTGAAACATACAACAATTTTAGAAAAACGTTTAAAACAAAAGGGTATCAATTTTTCAAGTACCCATTTAGCATATCAATCTCGTTTAGGCCCTATGAAATGGCTTGAGCCTTCACTAGAACAGAAACTTCAAGAGTTGCGTAATAAAAATGTAGTTATTTTTCCACTTGCATTTACTATAGATAACTCAGAAACAGAGTATGAATTGCATATTGAGTACAAAGAGATAGCACAAAAGTTAGGGTTTAAAAACTATAAAGTTGCAAAAGCACCAAACGATTCAGAACTTTTTGTAAAAGCACTTGTAGAGATTTACCAAAAGATGAGATGATGCAAAAGATTGTAATTTTTGATATGGATGGAACATTGTTAGATTCTAAAGAGGATTTAACTATTTCAGTAAATTATGTAAGAGAAAAAAACCATCATCTTCCACCACTTACACAAGAGTTTGTTGTAGAAGCTATTAACCTCTATGAGAGAAATTTACCAAAACTTTTTTACGAAACAGAAGTGTATGAACAAAGAGATAGAGAGCTGTTTGAGCCTTTTTATGCAAAACAATGTACACAACATACAAAACTTTACGATGGTATTTTAGAACTTTTAGAAGCTTTAGAACAAAAAGGTGCAAAAATGAGTGTTGCAACAAACGCACCTACAAAGTTTGCGTTAAAAATGTTAGAGAGTGTAGGGATAAAAGAGAAGTTTGATTTTATTGTTGGTGCAGATCAAGTGAGAAAAAGTAAACCAGATAAAGAGATGGTAGTGAAAATTCTAGATGGTTATTATTTTGAAGCACAACAAGATAAAGCAATTGTTGTAGGAGATACTTTAAAAGATATGCAAAGTGCAAAAAATGCACAAATTGAAGGTTATTTTGCGTTATGGGGTTTTACTACAAAAACTAATTTTACTCCATCATTAAAAACTCCAATGGAGGTTTTAGATGTTTTATATTGATACATTAGCAATTATAGCATTTATGGTTTTGCTTTTTGTAAGGCAAATTTTTACAGTTAAAGATCCCGCAAAAATAAATTATGCACCACTTGTTATCACTTTAGGAATTATTGGTGGTGTTTTACATTTGTTATTATATTTAGATGCAACACAAGATTCTCTAAGTGTTTTTAAAGAGGCTCTTTTTAGCCCTTTTATAGCTTTAACGCTTTATATGTTTATGAATATTTTACACCAAACACAACAAACATCCCTTTTTAAAATTCAAGAAGAGTTTAGTATAGTTCTTGTAAAACAAGTGAGTGAACTTAAAAATTTTGTGCAAGATTTAGAACAAAGAATGACTCTTTTTGCTCAAGAAGATAGAAAACAGCAGCAAGATATGCTTTTACAATTTCAGCATGAGATGCACTCTTTACGTGATATTAAACAAAATCAAGAAAAAATTTTTACAAAATTTGATGAAGCTCAAGAGAGAAATATTTACATAGCAAAAGAGTTAAAAAACTTTGTAGAGATTCAAATGCCACAAATTGATAGTGTTGTGCATAAACATATTGACATTTTGCGTGTAGCACAACAAGACCATTACAACCAACTCCGTTTGGGTATTAATGAACTTTTAGCAAGTAAACAAGATGTTACAAGTGAGGTTGAAGAGCTACGAGGAGCAGTTGCTAGTATGCAAAATTTAGCAGATAGTATTGCAAAATCTATTACACGCCATACATTGCAACAACTTTCAGATGTTACAAAAGCATTTGAAGGGGAGATTATCACACTTAAAACCCAGGCTGAAGGTGTTAAAACTTCATTATTAGAGGGTGAGAGTCGTCTTGAAGCTATTAGAAAGCAAAGTGAAATGATTATGAAGCAAATGGTGCTTTCTTCGAATAAAATGGAGGAGTTAAAAGTTCAAAATGAGGGATTATATAATCTTTATGATGTGGTAAAAGTTTTAGTATCTCAAATAGAAGAAGTATATGAACAATATACAAAATCACAAACAAGATTAAGTGTTATAGCACATGAAATAGAATTGAGTGAAAATGAAAATATTCAAAAAATGCGTCAAGAGATAGAGCATTTATCGCAAACACTTAATCAAAAAATAGATGAGTCTTTGTCGAAGTTACATGAACATTATCATATTGTAGATAAAGAGGTAACACAAAATATTCAGTTTTTAGCACAACGTGCAAAAGTTCAAAACTATACAAATGAGGATTAACTATGAGTTTTTTAGGAGATTTTTTTGCTTTATTTAAAACAGAAAGAAATGTACAAACAAAAGAGCAAAAAAGGGCACAGATTTTAAATGAATATGAAACAGAATTAGAGAAAATTTTATCTCAAACTACTGAAGAGGAGAAACCTCAAATTAAAAAGCAATATTTAATGCGTTACTCCCAAGAACTTTCTCAAAATATCTTTTTTGATAAAGATGAAATAAGAGAGATTATTTTAAAATTATCACAAAAATAAGGAGTCAAAAATGAGTAAAGTTTTAGTTCCATTAGCAAAAGGTTTTGAAGAGATTGAGGCAGTATCTATTATAGATGTTTTACGTCGTGCAGAGATAGAAGTTTTTGTTGCTGCACTCGATGAAAATAGATTAGTGCAAGGAGCAAATGGTATTGTTATTGAAGCAAATGTAATTATTACAGATATAAATGTAGATGAACTAGATATGGTAGTTCTCCCTGGTGGATGGGATGGAACACATGCTCTTGCTAAAGATAAAAACGTACAAAATATTCTTCAAGAGATGGATACAAAAGGGAAAAATATAGGTGCTATTTGTGCAGCTCCATATGCACTCAATGCTGCTGGTGTTTTAAAAGAGAAATACACATGTTACCCATCAGTTGAAGAGGAAATTAAAAAAGATGGTTATATGGCAGATAGTGCAATGGTAGTAGAAGATCAAAATATTTTAACTTCACGTGGACCTGCAACTGCTCTTTGTTTTGCACTAAGTATTGTTAAAAAACTAAACCCTGCAAAATATGATACACTTAAAAGTGGCCTTTTAGCAACTTACTGTGAGTAGAGATGGATTTAGCTATTAAAGAGCTTCTTTTAGAAGCTACTACAATTTTAAAAGAGGCAAATATCCCATCTCCTGCAAAAGAGGCAACACTTCTTTTGCAACATTATCTTCAAAAAGATCAACTCTATATTATGACAAATCAAGATATTATTGTAAAAAATACTCAAAGTTATTTTGATTTAATAAAGCGTAGAGCTAAAAATGAACCATTAGAGTATATAACAAATAGGGTAAGTTTTTATTCCCAAGAGTTTTATATAGATAATGGTGCACTTATTCCACGTCCTGAAACAGAATTACTAATAGATGAAGTTTTACAAAATATTTCAGACAAAGAGCAACAACTTACTATTGTAGAAGTTGGAGTAGGGAGTGGAATAATCTCTATTATGCTTGCAAAACATTTAAAAAATGCAAAATTTATCGCTATAGATATCTCACAAAAAGCATTAGCAGTGGCAAAGAAAAATATCTCTCAATTTCATTTAGAGAAACAAATAGAACTAAGAGAATGTTCACTACTTGATTGTGTAGATGAAAAGATAGATTATTTAGTTTCAAATCCACCCTATATTGAAGATGGGATAGAGCTAGAATCTAATCTATCCTATGAACCTCAAAATGCTTTATTTGGGGGAAGAGTAGGGGATGAGATTATAAAAAAACTTCTTGATGAAGTCTTAAGTAGAAAGATTAAATTTTTTAGTTGTGAAATGGGATATGATCAAAAGAGTAAAATATCTTCTTATTTAGAGGAGTCTTTATTTGATTCACTCACTTTTTATAAAGATTGGAGTGGATTTGATAGAGGTTTTACATTAAAGGTTTAGTATGAATAAAAGAATGTTCTTTGATTTTGGGTATTTAGTTATGTTAGCAGCTACATTTGGAGCTGTTTTAGCTCTGGGTGCAATTGTTGCTCCAGTTGTATTTCATACAGATAAAATTTTATCTGGAATGTTAATTGACCATTATAATGCTGGAATTATTATGGGTGAGATTTTTCGTAGATTTTCTTATTGGATTTATGCAGTTGCATTTTTTGTTATACTATATGAAGCAGCACTTTATAAAACAGGAAAACGTGATGCAATTGCATTTGGTAGTGCATTTGTAGTTGTTTTTACATCTTTACTTTTTAGTGGTGTTTATTCGCCAAAAATTTTAGCTATGCAAGCATTAGGTGCTGAAACAACACAAAGTGATACATTTGCAAATATTCATATTGCAAGCGAAATAGATTTTAAAATTTTAGCATTAGGTTTAATTGTACTTTTTGTAAGAAGGTTAATGATTTTACCAATGAGTGTTAAAAAATAGAAGAGGAGATAGACAAGAATCAATCTTGTCTATGTCTATAATATGCAGGAGTATCTAAGCTATTTGGATCGTATTCAAAAGTTCCAATATCACTTCCTACAATTTTTCTAGGTCTACCAGAAAGAGTTGTTTCTTGAGTATTGATAGTTTGTTGTTGAGAAACAGTAGGTTCTTGCATAACTACATTTTCAGTAGATTCAAAACCTGTATTGTTAGCTACATTTTTTTCAAAACCAGTCGCTACAATTGTGATTTTTACATAATCTTCAGCAAGAGCTTCATCTGTTGATGTACCAAAAATAACATCAGCTTCTTCATCTACACTTTCATAAACTACATTCATAGCTTCTTGAATCTCCATAAATGGGAAATTAGGATGGAATTGGAAGTGTACAAGAACACCCATCGCACCATTAATTGAGATATTATCCAGAAGAGGAGACTCAATAGCAGTTTTAATAGCTTCATAAGCAGCATTTTCACCTTGATGTTCACCAACACCCATAAGTGCCATACCTTTGTAGCTCATTACAGTTCTTAAGTCATTAAAGTCAACATTGATGTCATCTACACCACTTGAGAGGATAATACCAGAAGTTCCTTTAACAGCTTGTGCTAAAACGCTATCTACAATTTTAAAGCTATCTTTTAAACCTGCTTTTCTATCGATAATAGAGATAAGTTTTTCATTTGGAATAACAACAATAGAATCACTTTCTGCTTTAAGAGCTTCTAAACCTTCTAATGCAAGTCTATTTCTCTTTTTACCTTCAAATTGGAAAGGTTTTGTAACAACAGAAACTGTAAGAGCCCCAACATCTTTAGCAATTCTTGCAACAACTGGTGCAGCACCTGTTCCCGTTCCTCCACCAAGACCAGCAGAGATAAATACAATATCTGCACCTTGAAGTTCAGCTCTAATCTCTTCTTCATTTTCTAAAGCAGACTCTTCACCAATTTCTGGTTTCATACCTGCACCAAGACCTTTAGTGAGTTTTACACCAATTTGAACTTTCTTTTCTGCTGGGCTGTTTTGTAGCGCTTGAGCATCTGTATTTACAACCATCATTTCGATGCCTGTAACATTCTCTCTAATCATATGGCCTATCATATTTCCACCGCCGCCACCGACACCAACAGCGATAATTCTAGCACCTTGAATATTTGGAACATTTTTAATTTCTTCTACTGCAAATGGTTGATTTGACATAATTTCCTCTCCTTGTTTAAACTTTAAAATAATTGTGTAGCCCAGTTTATAAATTTATTAAACACATTTGGCTCTTTTGTGTTTTGCATACCTTTTTTTTGTGCATCAAGATCAAATACTTGTGTACTCTCCTCATGATCAACAGGAGGAATTACTGGTGGTACAACACCAATATTACTTTGCTCTACAGCTGTAGCTGATTGAAGATTTCCAATAGCAGTTGCTTCTGCTGGAATCTCATTTGGATGACGTACACGTTTGTTTACATCTATTTCATATTTTGTGTAAGAGTTACTCATATACATAACCAATCCAATAGCAGAAGCAAATTCTGGTCCACTTACTTCCTCAAAAAGCCCAGCTAATGGTTTTGGTTTTGCTAAGCGTACAGGCATAGAACCAAAAGTAGCACCAGCTAATTCACGGATTCCATCCATTTTAGAAAATCCACCAGTAAGAACTATACCCGCACCAAGTAACTCTTTAAGACCACTATTTTCAATAAAATGTGCAAGAATCATAAGAGTTTCTTCAACTCTTGCATAAGCAATATCGCTTACAACTGCTAAAGAAACCTCTTTTGTAGCCTCTTCATTTCCAGTTATTGGAATCTCTACAGAATCGTTCACTGGAGGATTGAGTAAAGAAGTGTAGTGTAGTTTTAGTGTATCTGCATAGTTTAATGGTGTTTGCAAAGCTGTTGATAAATCATTTGTAATGTGATTTGAACCAACACCTAAAAATTCATTAAAACGAATAGAATTACCAGCATAAATACTAATACTACTTGTACTTCCACCCATATCTATAACAGCTGCACCTAACTCTTTTTCATCTTCATTGAGTGTAGCAATAGCTGAAGCATAGCTATTTAAAACAACACTTTCAACTTCGATTCCAGCTGCATTAACAGCTTTTTTTAGATTGTTAAGATTTGATTTTTGAGTAGTAATAATATGAGATTCTACTTCTAATCTTGCAGCATTCATCCCTAGAGGGTCTTCAATATAATCTTGATTATCTACTTTGAAGTTATATGGAAGGGCATGTAAAACATCATAATCATTTTGAGGAATTTTTGCATTGTAAAGAGATGTTTGCATAACACGTTCAATATCTTTAAAAGTTATCTCTTTTGATTGGATATTTACAATACCAGTAGAATTTAAACTTTTTGTATATGCTCCAGAGATAGAAACAACTGCAGAGATTACATCGCTTCCAGAGATGCGTTTTGCATCCTCTACAGCAGCTTTAATAGATTTAGAAGCTTGTTCAATATTTGTGATACTTCCTTTTTTTAATCCTAGTGCTCTAACGATACCAGTACCGGTAATATCAATAGTTTCATCATCATTAATTTGTGCGATAATGGCACATACTTTTGTTGATCCGATGTCAATTGCTAAAACAGTTTTGCTCAACTTAGAGTCCTTCTACGTAGATTTCTGTTTTGTACTTATTGTTCAAGTTTTTAAGTAAACCTTGATTTAATAGAGCACTTTTTAATTTCTTAATAGTATCTTTAAGATCTTCCTCTTTTGAAGTAAGCAGTTTTTGTTCCACAATGTCAAAAAGAACAATTTTTCCACTTTTTAAAACGATGAAAGATTTTTTCTTTTCACTATTAAAAAGCTCTACTTTAAATTCTTGAATTTCTAAAGCATTTAAACCATTAAAACTAACTTCATCTTGAAGTTTAAAAAGTTTGCTCTCTTTTGTGTTTTTTCCAAACTCTTTTTTATCAATAAGTTTATTTGCTAATTCTAAGAGTTTGTCTTTTTTAAGTTGTGCAATATAAAGAGGTTTCACAATATCTCTTACCTCTTCAAAACTTTTCACTTGAGGAGCAATTTTATTTACCACTTTAATAACAACATAAACATTACCAACTAAAATTGGTTTTAAAACTTTAGGCGTACTAAGAGTTGTACTTACTTTTTTTAATGCTTCACTATTTAGTGAGTTATTGTGTTGTGAAAGAGTCTCTTTTTTCGTTGTAACATCTTGAGAAAGTTTATTTTTCTTGTATGCAATATATTTTCTTAAAGCTTGATCCTTAGCTTTTTTTGCATTTAAAGCTTTTACTACATCATCTTTTACATTTTGAAGTGGTTCAATTTTTCCCTCTTCATTTTTGAATTTATATTTATTATCTGTATAGTACGTTTGAATCTCTTCATCACTAAACTTAAGGTTAGGAATAGCTACTTCGATATATTCTATTTCATACTTCTCATCACTCATAAAATCAGATTTTCTTTTTTCCCAAAAATCCTTAAGTGCTTGAGGTGTTACTTTTACTTTAATGTCATCTTGAGACAATACTTTGTATTTGATTTTATCTGCAATGTCAAAAGCAGTTGTAATAGCTTTTTGCTCTTGTTGAGACACTTTTACTTCTAAAATTTTTAAAAGCTTTTCAATAAGTAGTTGTTTACGTAAATCTTTCTCATACTCTGCAATTGTCATTCTGCTTCTTGAAAGAACTTGTTTGTATGTTTCTTTGTTAAATTTACCATTTTTAAAGAAATATTCTTGAGAAGTAATAGCTTTTAAAAGTTCTTCATCTGTTACTTGAAGATCATACTCTTTTGCAAGATTAATTAAAAGTGCTTGATCTATAAGTTGTTTAAGTGCTTGGCGTTGAAGACCAAAAGTTTTTGCTTGTTTTTCATCAAAATTACCCTGAAAAAGCTGGCTATATTGCATATATAAACGGGAATAACTTTTTTGAAGTTCCCCTTGAGATATCTCTTCATCTCCCACTTTTGCAATTGCTCCTGCTTTATCTCCGTAACTGTATTGCCCCCATCCTACAAATCCTGCTCCAATAAAAGAGATAGTTGAAACCCAAATTGTAACAATGAGGTATTTTTTATGTTTTTGCATCCAAGTAATCATTAACGTTGTAACCTTAAATATAATATTGGTGCTATTTTATGAAAATTCGCATTAAATCTTGATAAAGTAAGTAAAAACAAGTAAAATACAAGAAGAATAAGTAAAACAAATAAATAAGAGGCAACTATTATGAACAATAACGAACTAAGAGAACGTGATTTAGAGGTTTTATGGCACCCTTGTACTCAAATGAAAGACCATGAAACTTTGCCACTCATCCCTATAAAAAATGCAAAAGGTGTTTATTTAGAAGATTTTGAGGGGAATCGTTATATCGATGCTATTAGTAGTTGGTGGGTAAATCTTTTTGGGCATACAAATGAGTATATTAACCAAAAAGTAAAAGAGCAGATTGATACTTTAGAGCATGTTATTTTAGCTGGATTTTCTCATAAACCCATTGTAGAGTTATCTGAAAGATTAGTAAAATTAACACCCCCAAATTTAGATAAATGTTTTTATGCAGATAATGGCTCAAGTGCCGTTGAAGTAGCACTTAAAATGAGTTACCATGCACATTTAAATGATGGAGCAACAAAACCTCTTTTTGTTTCATTAAAAAACTCTTACCATGGAGAGACTATAGGAGCTTTAAGTGTAGGTGATGTAGAGCTTTATAAGGACACTTATAAACCTTTACTTATACGCTCTATTCAAACGGCAGTTCCAAAAGATATGACTATAAAAGCAGCACAAGAAGCAGCACAAGAGTTTGAAGAACTTTGTAAGCAAAAAGGGGATCAAATTAGTGCTATTATTTTAGAGCCTCTTATTCAGGGTGCTGGTTCTATGCATATGTACCATGAAGAGTTTTTACATTTGGTGCGTAAAATTGCAACAAAATACAATGTTCACTTAATAGCAGATGAAGTGATGGTTGGATTTGGAAGAACAGGAGAGCTTTTTGCATCTGCTAAAGCTGGAATTAGTCCAGATTTTTTAGTGCTTTCTAAAGGTTTAACAGGTGGATATCTACCACTTTCAGTTGTACTTACAAGTAATGAAATATATGCCAAATTTTATTGTGATTATAATGAGCATAAAGCATTTTTACATTCTCACTCTTACACAGGAAATGCTCTTGCTTGTGCAGCTGCAAATGCAACTTTAGATATTTTTGAAAATGAAAATATTATAGAGAAAAATAAAAAAACAGCACAATTTATGGCTCAACAACTTCAAAAATTTCAAGAGTTGCTAAATGTAAAAGAGATTCGCCAAACTGGGATGGTATGTGCGATTGAACTTCAAGGGTATGAACCTCAAGAGAGAATAGGGCTTAAAGTGTATCAACATGGATTAAAAAATGGTGTTTTATTAAGACCTCTTGGGCATATTATTTATTTTATGCCACCTTATGTTATTACAGAAGCTGAGATAACAAAGATGTTTGATGTTGCATATGAAGCTATTGTTAATCTTGATGTTAAAATTTAAGCTATAATTATAAAAAAATTAATCTAAAGAGAAGTAAGATGGATCCAATAAAAAGAGTTCAAGAAGCCATAGAAGAGATTAAAAAAGGTAATATGGTTATTATGATAGATGATGAAGATAGAGAAAATGAGGGTGATCTTGTTTATGCTGCTGCATTCTCTACGCCAGATCATGTAAACTTTATGGCAACACATGCAAGAGGGCTTATTTGTGTAGCTCTCTCAAAACAAACTGCACAACGCTTAGAGCTGAACCCAATGGTAAGTTCTAACACATCTTCTTACGAAACAGCATTTACAGTCTCTGTTGATGCAAAAACAGCACTTACAGGAATCTCTGCTGCTGAGAGAGATGAAACAATTAAAATTTTAGCCAATCCTTTAAGCAAAGCAGATGAACTTGTAAGACCTGGGCATATTTTTCCACTTATTGCTAAAGATGGTGGTGTGCTTGTAAGAACAGGGCATACAGAGGGTTCAGTTGATCTTTGTCACTTAGCAGGACTTAGTGAAGCAGGTGTTATTTGTGAGATTATTAAAGATGATGGAACAATGGCACGTAGAGATGATTTAGATATTTTTGCACAAAAGCATAAGTTAAAAACTGTTTTTATCTCTGACTTAGTTGAGTATCGTTTAGCTAATGAGAGCTTGATTAAAAAAGAGAGTGAATCTGAAATAGAATTTTTTGGAGTTAAAGCAAAAGAGTCTATCTTTAAAGATCATGATGGAGTTGAGCATAAAGCTATAAGTTTTGGAAAGATAGAAACAACTACAAATATTCGTGTGCATAATGTAATTTCTGATATGGAACTACTTTTAAATCAAAAAAAATATAATAATCTTATAGACTCTATAGAATATCTTAAACAAAATGGTGGAATTTTAGTGTTTATCAATAAAACTATTCATCAAGATGATGCAACAATGAAAGAGTTTGGAATTGGTGCACAGATTGTAAAATCTTTTGGTGTTTCAAAAATGAACCTTTTAAGTTCCGTAAAACAGATAGATTTTTCAGCATTAAGTGGTTTTGGTTTAGAGATTCAAAAAGTGGTAGAGTTATGATAGAGGGGTATTTTACACGTATTGAAGATGGAAATGAAGTACTTATAGAGCATGTAGCATTGCCAGAATCTCCAAAAGGGTATAAAACACTCTTTAATATTTTTATAAAAATTACAAACCCTGAAGATGAAAAGTTTTCAAAACTTAAAGAGGCTCTTATTTTAGCTGTTGAGTATAACGATAGTGCTTGTTATGTTGGAAGTAGATTTGTAGATGGTTGGTATGAACTTTACTTTTACGCAAGAGATTCTAAAGGGCTCAATACAACAGCAAGTGATATTTTAAAAGAGAGTGGTTATGCTTATGAGAGTGGAGTAGTAAAAGATCCAAAATGGAATTTTTACTATAAATCTTTAGAACCAAAACCATTAGAACTTATAGACCTTCAAAGTAAGCAGATTATTGCTATGCTTGAAAATGAAGGAGATAATATTGAAGAATCAAGAGAGGTTGAACATTATCTGTTTTTTTCTACACCTTCTCAAAAAGAGAGGTTTATTAAAGAGTTAGAAACAAATGAAACATTTTCATTTTTAGATGAGATAGAAAATGATAGTTTTGAAAATGGGATAGCTGTTGTGACAAATCATAATGTAACATTTAATGAGGTGCAAAAGATAACCCACACTCTTTATGATTTAGTTTCAAAAGAGCATGGATTTTATGAGGGGTGGAGTACAACACTTTGTTGTGAAGATTAGTAATCTAAAATAGATTCATCCTCTATTCTGTTAAAAGAGTTTCTTTGAAGCTCTTTTAAAATCTCTTTGAGGCGGTTATATACCATTGTAGGTGTTTTTGAATCTGCAAAGGTATCTATAGCTATTAAAGAGCTATTGTTTCCAAAATGGTTATCTAAAGATTGTATAAGATTTTGAGCAGCTTTAAATGCTTGTTCTTGGTTAATATACATAAAATTTATAAAATAGTGGTTTTCATCTATTTTTAAAAAATGATCACTTTTTCTTACATATTTACCCAAATCTATAGGTTCCATTGCCCCTTCATGATAGAGTAGTGTAAATGTTGAAGCAGTTTGGTATCTGCTGTTGAGATAGTAACTTTTCTCTATCATAATTCTTAATCTATTTGCTATATTTTGTTCCATTTTTTTCTCCTATAAAAAGCTTTTTTTACCTGTTTTGTCGTATAGATCTTTGTATCTAAAGGTAATAAGGTTTTGCATAATAGCAAAAAGTATAATAAAATTCAAAAAACTGCTTCCTCCATAGCTAAACATAGGAAGGGGAACACCAACAACAGGAGCATATCCAATAGTCATGGAGATATTTACTCCCATATAGATAAAAATCATAAAAGCAATAGCACTAGAGACCACTTTAATGTAATAGTCTTTATTGTATTCACTTAAACTTAGTAAATGTAGAATTAGTAAAATATAAACAGAAACAATCCCAAGAGCACCTAAAAAACCTGTACGCTCTACCAAAAAAGCAAAGATAAAATCACTTGTAGCAATTGGTAAAAATTTCATTTGTGTTTGGGTAGCTTCCTCTTTATCTTTTCCTGTAAGTCCACCTGAACCTATAGCAATAATCGATTGTTGTACATGGTAAGAGGGTTTTTCACTTAAAAAGTCATTAATACGTGTTTTTTGATAATCGTGAAGTACAAAGTTATAAGCAAGAGGAATAATAATTAAAACACCTACGATGATTGTTGCCCAAATTTTCCAATAAACTCCCACATAAAATAAAATACCATAACTAATAAGTAAAAGAACAAGTGCTGTTCCTAAGTCTGGTTCTTTTGCAATAAGAAAAAATGGAAGTAATATATAAAAATTTATTTTTAAAAAATCTTTTATTCTATAACCAAAAACTGGAGGTGGATTTTTATGGATAAGGTAAGCAAGCATTAAAATGAGAGCAGGTTTTACAAATTCTGATGGTTGAATAGTAGCATTTATAAAGGGTAGTTCAATCCATCTTTGTGCGCCAAGACGGGCATGACCAAAAAATTCAACAGCAAGTAAAAGTGCTATATTTATCCAATAAATTATTGGAATAACCCAACTAAAACGGCGAATAGGGAGTAAAAAAACACCTACAAAAACTAAAGCAGCGATTCCAACATAGGCACTTTGTTTTTGAGCAAGAGCTGGAACTGCTTCACCTATAAGCCAATGGGATGTAACAATAAGAGGGATAAGTAAAAGTATTGAAATAAAGTCAAATTGTGATAAAATACGCTTATCAAAAAATCTCCACAAAGAAAACCCCTAAATATAAAGTTACAAAGTAATTGTAACATAAAGGTTAAATGGTATGAACAATAAATTAGAATTTTTATGTAGTGAGCCTTTTAGATTAGATCTTTTTTTAGCAAAAGAGCTAGATCAAACTCGTTCACAGACTGCACAGCTTATTAAACAAGAGGTTGTAAGTGTTGATGGTAAAATTGTTAATAGAGCTGGTGTTAAATTAAAAGTGGGGCAAAGCATAGTTGTTGTTTTACCACAACCTAAACAAACAGAACCATTAGAAGTAGATTTTGATGTAGAAATACTTTATGAAGATGAAGATTTGCTTGTTATTAATAAACCAACAGGGGTAACAGTACATGGTGCACCAAGTGTAAAAGATGCAACATTAGTAGATTGGTTAAAGCATAAAGGTGTGAGACTCTCAACAATTAGTGGAGAGGAGCGTCATGGAATTGTTCATAGACTCGATAAGGGGACAAGTGGAGTTATGGTTGTTGCAAAAAATAATGAATCGCATGAATTTTTGTCACAACAATTACAAGATAAATCTATGGGGCGTTACTATTTAGCAGTGATTACACCAAAACTTAAAGAGAATTTGACTATTGTTGAGTGTAGTATTGCAAGAAGTAGTGCAAATAGACTTAAAATGGGGTGTAATGAGAGTGGAAAATATGCAAAAAGTGCATTTGCCCACTTAGCACTAAGTAATGATGAAACAAAACAGCTTATTGCTTGTAAACTTTTTACTGGAAGAACACACCAAATTCGTGTTCATTTAGAGAGCATGAGTCGTCACATTATTGGAGATCATCTTTATGGTGGAACTACTAAAGGTGAAGGTAATGTAAATAGAATTATGCTTCATGCATATTCCATATATTTTATCCATCCAAAAACAAAAAAGATGATGCAGTTTCAAGCACCTTTAGATAAAGAGATGTTAGCATACGTTGAGGAAAAATTTCAAGTGGAGAGAGATAGTGAAATATTTAATAGCGAGTTTATCACTCATTGTTTTCATTAGTGGTTGTGGGATTAGCCCAGAGCCAAAAAAACCAAAAACTATAGCGGTAGATGAACATTTAGAGATGCCACAACTTACACAACATGGTGTTGTGTTAGATATGAATGCAATCGCTTTTGAATGGAAAAAAATTACAGATCCAAATGTTGAAGGTATCTATATTTACAAATCATCAATTGATGATAAAAAGAAAATGGATAGCAATGTTCCTTATAAAGTGATAACAAATAGATATGCAACACACTTTGTAGATAGTGAAATAAAGCCTTCTCATCGTTATGTGTATAAATTTTCTTCATATAGTGGAGATAAACGTTCCCATTTAACAAAAAAAATACCTTTACGTTCCTTGGGAGTTCTTTCCTCTGTAACTTGGATTTATGGTGTTTCAAATATGCCAAGAAGTGCAAAAATACTTTGGAGGCCTCATCCAAATATGAGAGTAAAAAGTTATATTATTGAAAGAAAAGCACCAACAGATAAACACTACAAAGAGATAGCACAAATTGATGGAAGATTACACGCAGAGTATATTGATTGGGATTTAAAAGATGCAACTCAATATTCATATAGAATACGTGTAAAAACATTTGATGGTATTGTCTCTCATGCTAGTGCTTTTGTAAAAATAGTAACGAAAAAAACTCCATCTACTATAAAAGGTTTTCAAGCGACAACAAATTTACCTAAGAAAATTCTCCTTACATGGAAACCAACAACGCAAAAAGATTTTAAACGTTATTACCTTTATAGAGCAAAACAAAAAGATGGAGAGTATGAGCTTATAGCAAAACTTTATAACCCAAAGTTTATAGATAAAACACAAGAGGATGGGGAGGTTTATTATTATCATTTAACAGTTATTGACAATGATGGTTTAGAGAGTGATTTTGTTGCAACAAAAGGGATGAGTTTAGCACAACCAAAAGCTCCAAAATTATTAGATTTAAAGTTAAAAGATGGTAAAATAATTTTACATTGGATTGCCTTAGATGGTAGAGCTAAAAGCTATATGATTCTAAGACACGAAAAGATTGGTTGGTTTGATGAAGTTGTAAAACGCTATGAAGATATTAAAGAACAAGAGTTTATAGATAGTGACATAAAAGGTGGTGCAACTTACACTTATGAGGTATATGCACTCGATAAATATCTTCTTGTTTCAAAACCTAGTAATCAACTTCAAATTACAACAAAACAAAATAAAAAAGCTGAGAAATAGATGCCACATTTACATATTAAAGAGTTCAAAGAGATAGATTTTCCAGCAACACATGATGGTGTTGCATTTGATTTTATTGCTAATAATGTTAAGTATGATAATGAGCAGCTAATTGCTACACAAGTAGGGGAAGACAAGTTTTTTCTTCTTGTTGTAGATGAAGATAATAAAAAGATGCTCAAAACAGATAAACTAACAAGACCCGCTTCTATTTACAATGTACATAAAGCGCTTTTAGCATATGCAGAGTTGGCAGATTTAGAAGTTATAAGCTCAAATGTTCCTCAAAAACCAAAGAATATTCACCTTCAAGAGGTAAGTGCTCTGAAAAAAATAGAGTATTTTATAGAAGAGTTTCCAACAGATAAAGAGATAGCTATTGAGGTTGGTTTTGGCTCTGGAAGACATATTTTACATCAAGCAATTAATAATCCAGATATTTTATTTATTGGGATTGAGATCCATAGACCTTCAATTGAGCAAGTTTTAAAACAGATAAATATCCAAAATATAGATAATCTTTTACTTTTAGATTATGATGCTCGTTTATTTATGGAGCTTGTACCATCTAATTTAGTTCGTACTATTTATGTACATTTTCCAGTACCTTGGGATAAAAAGCCACATCGTCGTGTTATCTCTACTGCATTTATAGAGGAAGCAAAGCGTATTTTAAAAGTGGGTGGAACACTAGAGCTAAGAACAGATAGTGAAAAATATTATGCATATTCGTATGAAACTTTTATAGCATTTAATAAAATCACTCTTCAAATCAATAAAAACAAAGAGATAGCAGTAAGTTCTAAGTATGAAGATAGATGGAAAAAGATGCAAAAAAACATCTATGATGTTGTAATGATAAATGATGAAGAATCACCAGCTTTAGAATTAGAGGGGAGTTTTGATTTTAAAGAAGCAAAGGTAGATTTTGAGAAACTTTTATCTCTTAATGCAAAAACACAAAAATTTGCCCAAAGTTTTATCCATATAGAGAGAATCTATAAAATGAAAGATGGTTTATTGCTTCGTATATCTATGGGAAGTTTTGATAGACCTGAACATCTTTATTTGATTTTAAAAGAGAATCAACAACCTGAGTATTATCCACTTCCTCCAATTCGCACACGTGCAAATTTAGAAACACATAATTATCTTTTAGAGGTTATTTATGGATAAAGTGATAATTGCAGACAATTTAACACTTGCATATTCACAAAGTGAAGCTATTATAAATAGAGCAAGTTTTTCTGTTAATTCTGGAAGTTTTGTTTTTATTACAGGGGCAAGTGGTAGTGGAAAATCTACACTTTTAAAATCACTTTATGGTGCTTTAAAACCAAATGGTGGGAGTTTAGTTGTTGGTGGAGTTGAGCTTAAAAAGGTTTCTAATTCTAAGTTAAACTTTTTACGTAGACATATTGGAATAGTTTTTCAAGATTATAAGCTGGTACGTGAGTGGACTATTGAAAAAAATATTATGTTACCACTTATTATTAATGGATATGAAAAAAATGTGATTACAAGTCAAGTTGATTCTTTATTGCAACATGTTCGTCTAAAACATCAAGCTGGTAAATATCCACAAGAGTTGAGCGGGGGTGAGCAGCAACGTGTTGCAATGGCAAGAGCACTTTCACATAATCCTATTTTAATTTTAGCAGATGAGCCTACGGGTAACCTTGATGATTATTCATCGCAACTTATTTGGAACCTTTTAGAGGGAGCAAATACACAGTTAAAAACTACTGTTATTGTTGTAACACACAACATTCCAAAAAATATGAATGTAAATTATAAACATTTTCATATAGAGTATGGGAGTATTCGTGAAGTCAATTAAAAATCATCTATCTCTTGTTATTGCTCTTGTGAGTATTTTATTTTCACTACAAGTTCTTGTTATTACAGATAGAGCTATTATGAGTTATAAAGAGCAATTAGCTTCTCAGTACTCTGTAGTTGTCGTTGCAAAAGTTTCTTTAAAACAGGAGCAGTTTTTAAAAATGGATCCTCTAATAAAATCTGCGACTGCTCTTTCTCCAGATGATGTTATAAAACGATTAAACAGTGGAATGGATAAAAAAAATATAGAGCTTTTAAAATTAACACTACCAAAGTTTTACAAACTTCATTTAAAGCATTATCCAACTCCTCAAGAGGTGCAAGATTTAACAAAAAAACTTCTTAAACAAAAGAGTATTGTGAAAGTTGAAAACTTTGCTCATACACACGATTTAGTTTATAAACTATTGGTGTTATTTAAGACAATTATAGTTATTTTTACTGTAGCAGTTTTTGTAGTTACATCGTTACTTATTTTTAAAGAGCTTCGCATTTGGCAATTTAAACATAGTGAACGTATGAATATTATGGGGCTTTTTGGAGCACCTATGTGGTTACGCTCAGCTGTACTTTTTCGTTTAGCAATCGTTGATGCAATTATCGCTTCAATTGTTTCTTTTGTTGTATTTGTTTATCTTTCAACAAATAGTTGGCTTTTAGAGCAGTTTAAAACATTGAATATAGAGCTTGTTATTTTTAATCCTATAGATGATTTGGTGATGTTTTTAGGTGTAAGTGTAATTCTTGCAACAATTTTAGCAACAATGATAGTTTTATGGCATAAAGAAGAGGTATGATTAAAAGTTTATTTTTAGTAGCAAGTTTACTTTTTGTTTCTGCTAATGCTCAAGATGACATTGACAAAAAGATTAAAAAAACAAGTACAAAGTTAAGTCGTTTTCATAAAAGCTATGCACAACTTAGCAAAAAAATGTCACGGATTGCAGATGAAATTTTAAAGCAAAAAGAGGAACTTTATAAACAAAGTATCTATTTAGATGAACTCAAAGTTGCTTTAAGAAAGAAAGAAAGAGATTATAAAAAAAATAAACAAGCTTTAAAAAAATTAACATCAAAACAGGTAAAACTTTTAGAGACACAACAAAAAATAGAGGATAACCTTTTGTTTTTTATCTCTAAAAGTATCTCTTTATCTTTACTTTTAGAAGATGAAAATACAAAAACTGCACAAACACTTATTGAGTCTGAAGTATTAAAAAGTATGCTTGAAAACTTTAAGAAAAAAGCAAAAAAATTAAATGAAGATTTTTATCTCAATGCTCAAAATATAGAAGAACTCAACAAAGAAACTAAAAAATTACGTCAAGCTATCAAAGATATAGAATCTCGCCGTGCTAAAATTAAAAAAATTCAAAAAGAGAATAAAAAGGCACTTGTTCGTTTAAATAGAGATAGATTAAAATATAAACAGGCATTGAAAAATCTTTTGAAGAAACAAGATACTTTAAAAAAGACACTAGCTGGGCTTAATATTATTAAAATAGATAAAAAGAAAAAAGCGCAAGAGGAGAGAGCAAGACGTTTAGCTTTTAAAAAGAAACTTCAACAGCAAAAAAAGGAGCGTGAGAGCTTAAACAATAAAAAATTACCAAAAGTAAAACGTTATGCAGATAGTTATCAAGCAGTAAAAACAAAACGTTATCGTGGTCCAAAAACAATTGCACCATTAAAACATTATACTATTACTAAAAAATATGGGACATATACAGATCCAATTTATGGTATAAAAATATTTAATGAGTCTATTTCCCTAAAACCAAAAACACCAAACGCAAAAGTGCGTAATGTTTTTAATGGAAAGGTTATATATGCAGATAAAACAGCTGTTTTAGATAATATTGTTATTGTAGAGAACCATCATGGAATACATACAATTTACGCAAATCTTTCTCAGATTGCACCTAATGTAAAAAAAGGTTTTCGTATTAGAAAAGGGTATGTTATTGGTAGAGTTGAAAAGGAATTGGTGTTTGAAGTTACACAAAAATCGTATCATATAAACCCAATAAAACTTTTTAGATAAATTTGATATAATTGCAAAAAATTTAAAATTCGAAAAAAGAGAAACAAAATGAACTTTATACAAACACGTGGTATTGATACTAACAAGCCTGCTAAAGCGGCATTTTCAGAAGTTATTTTAGATCCTATCGCATCTTTTGGTGGGTTATATGTCCCAGAAAAATTACCAGAATTGGGTGAAGAGTTTTTACAAAAACATCTTCAATCATCATATAAAGAACTAGCTCTTGATATGCTTCTCCGTTTTGAAGTAGATATTGAAAAAGAGATTTTAGAAGAAGCACTTGCATTGTATGATAAGTTTGATGATGGTAAAAATCCTGTACCTGTTGTAAAAGTGAAAGAGGATCTTTTTGTAAGTGAACTTTATCATGGTCCAACACGTGCTTTTAAAGATATGGCACTACAGCCTTTTGGTGTAGTTTTATCTTCTATTGCTCAAAAAAGGGATGAGAATTATCTTATTTTAGCAGCAACAAGTGGAGATACTGGTCCAGCTGCACTTGAAACATTTAAAAATAGAGCAAATGTAAAAGTAGCTTGTTTGTATCCAGATGGTGGAACAAGTGATGTACAACGTCTTCAAATGGTTACAGAGGATGCACCAAACTTAAAAGTTATTGGTATTCATGGTGTTTTTGATGATGCACAAAGTGCGTTAAAACGCCTTTTAGCTTCACAAGATTTTAAAAATACACTCAAAGAGAAACATACAATGCTCTCAGCAGCGAACTCTGTAAATTTTGGGCGTATTATTTTTCAAATTATTTATCATATCCACTCTTATTTAGAACTTGTTCGTACAAATGAGATTACAATGGGTGAGAAAGTATATTTAAATGTACCTAGTGGAAATTTTGGAAATGCTCTTGGTGGTTATTATGCTTGGAAAATGGGACTTCCTGTTGAAAAAATCATTATCTCTTCAAATGAGAACAATGTTTTAACACGTCTTATTAAAGATGGAAAATATGATTTACGTCAAAGTGAAGTTGTTTCAACTACATCACCTGCTATGGATATTTTAAAATCTTCAAATGTTGAGCGTGTGCTTTATGATCTTTTTGGAACTGAGCGTACGCGTGAGCTTATGCAAAATTTAGAAGAACAAAATTTTTATGAGCTTACTCAAGAGGAGTTAATTAAACTTCAAGAGTGTTTCGATGCAGATTTTTGTACAGGAGAAGAGGGTAAAAAGTATATTAAAGATACATTTGAGAAAAATAATTATCTTATGGATCCACATACTGCTACTTGTATGAAATCTTACGAAACATGTACAAAAGATGGAATTAAAACTATTGCATACTCAACAGCCGAGTGGACAAAATTTTCTCCTGTAATTGCAAATGCTTTAACAGGTGCACAAAATATGAGTGATATTGAAGCGTTAGAGACTATCTCTAAAACTGCATCCCTTCCAATCCCTCAAATGGTAAAAGATCTTTTCTCTAAAGAGATTGCACAAAAAACTGTTATAGAGAAGGAAAATATTGAAGACGAGATTCTTAAGTTTTTGTAGTCTCTTTTTAGTAGGGTCATTAGAAGCAGATGTTGTTTTTGATGATAAACCTTACTTTAAGTATGATACAAAAAATTTAGAGATTATCTATACAAAAGAGCATCTCCCTTTTGCAAAACATACAGCAAAAGAGGAGATGCTTATTGAGCAAAAATATTCCGATATCTACAACTGGAATTTAGATGAAAAACTTTATGTAGGACTTATATCTAGTAATAACCAAATTGCAAATGCTTTTTCTTCTCAATACCCAAATAATAGACAAATCAACTATATGGGTGGAACTCTTTTAGTTGATGAATTTGCTTCTATCTCATGGCTTGATACTTTACTCTACCACGAAGGTGCACACAATTACCAAATGAATATGAAAGGGAGTGAAGTTTCGCAAACACTTCATAAATATCTTGGTAATGGTATAGTTTTGTTCCCTTATCCAATCATTGTACCAAATTTAATGGAAAATAGCTTTTTAGTAGAAGGAAATGCTGTTTTAAGTGAGTCGTTATTTGGTAATGGTGGAAGACTTTATAATGGTTTTTATAAAGCTCAGACAATTATACAAGCGTATGAAAATAAAATTCAACCTGCTTTAGTTTACAATAAAACACTTAACTTTCCTTATGGTGACATTAGCTATATTCAGGGTGGATTTTATCAACTTTATTTAGCTCAAAAATATGGTTTAAAAAAAACCAATAGTTATTTCATGAACCATTCTTTGTATTACTATTGGCCTTTTTTAACAAACAAACCAATGAAAGAGAGTATAGGTGTTAATTTTGAGGACTCACTAAAAAATTTCTCTGATTATTATAAAAAGCTTTATAAAAGTGGTTTTAGAATAGCTACAGGTTTACCTGTTGTAACATCACACTTTTTTGCACCATTGAGTAAAGATAAGGAAAATATCTATTTTTTAGCATCTCCAAATAAAGCATCTAAACCAATGGTTATTGTGTTTAATAAAAAAGAGCAATCAGTTACTATGATTCCTCAATCTCTAAAATTTGGAAAACTTTTTAAGATAGGTGGTAAGTACTATAGTGTAGCAAGTGTTTTAAATAAACCAAATAGAATTACACAGGCATTGTATGATGCAGATCTTCAAATGGAGTCAGCAACAGATTCCAAAGTTGTTCAAGGTTTTTTATCTTCTCATAAAATGGTTTATTTTGATGTAAAAAAATCTTTTTATAAGCCACAACTTTATGTGGATGGCAAATTTTATGCAACCACTTCCTCTTCAGCTTTTGTAGATAAAAATGATAATATCTATTATTTTAAACAAAAAGGGAAAAAAAGAACACTTTATAAAAATAAACGAGCTCTTTATAGTTATCAAGGTTATTTTGGGATAGTAAGTGATGTTGATAGTAAAGGTAATATCTATTTTATTGCTAACAGTGATTTAGGATCAACTCTTTACATGTTAGATATAAGGCAGCATAAAGTTTTTAGAGTTTTAGATGCAGATAATATCAGAGATGCAAAACTTTTAAACGATAAAGAAGTTTTTGTTAGTGCAATTGGTGCAGATAATTATTACTATATTGTTCAAAAGCTTATCAAAAAAGCTCAAAGACCTTATAATACACGTTTTTTCTTTGAAAAACAAATAAGGCAAAAACAACCTAAAATCTCGTTGGAAGGTTTTAAAACCCCAAAACCTTATTTACCAAAGTACGAAAGACACTATAGTGCAACAAATATAGCATATATTACATTAGATGATTTTCAAACAGATATTGAAGTAAATTTTGAAGATCCTTTAGGATTTAATAGAGTAGCTCTTTTTTATACTAAAGATAGTTATACAACAGTTGGAGGTATAACTTATGAGAATTATCAACATAGACTCTCGTATAATGTTAGTCTTTATGGAACTATAGATAATAACTATAAAACAAATAGAGACATTACACTCTCTGGGGGAGCAAATTATCCACTGTTTGTTAAAGGATACCAAAAAAGTTCTTTAGAGTTTGATTATTTTCAAGATTATCAAACACAAGAGAGAGAACCAATAAGTGTTGGTTTTTTGTGGGATAAAACAAAAAAATATGGCTTAAGCCTATTTAATAATGAACAATACTCTATGGCTGTTTATGGTGCGAAAGAGAGAGATGATTATGCTTTAAATGCAAAGTTTTCTTTTATGCACGATATGTTGGAGGAGCTTTATTTAGGATTAAATTTTCATACTCTTTATACAACAGCAGGGAGTAGTTATGGTGTTCAAAGAGGTATTAAATTAACACATTTAGCAAACACTAATGACAAAGTTTCTGTAAGTATGCCTAGTTTAGATATCTCTTATTATGTAAAAGGGGTGACTTATACAGATGTGGCACTCTATAAGACACTTTATTTTTCACAATATTATTTTACATTTCCTTTCTCTTTACAAAGAGAAGCTTTATATTCAAAATATAGACATTATGATATAGAAAACTTTAAGTCAAAACATTATAGTGTAGATGAACTTACATTTGGTGTGCAACTACAAACTGTATTTGCAAATTCGTTTGAATTACCAATTAAAGTAGAGTATATTTACAATAATGCTTCATTTATACAAGATAGTTTGCAATTTAAGGTAACTTTAGGTGTAGATTTTTAATCTATTAACAAATTTATGTATAATAACAAAAAAAAATAAAAAGGCGTAAAAAAATGGCAACTTATGTATTTGGTCATACAACTCCAGATAGTGATTCAATTGTTGGAGCAATTGCACTAGCTTATTTAAAAAATCAGTTAGGTGAAGAGTGTATTGCTACTCGTCAAGGTGATATCTCAGCTGAGACAGAGTTTATTTTAAATAAATTTGGATTTGAAGCACCAGAGCTTAAAACTTCTGTTGCTGGAGAAAAAGTATATTTGGTAGATTTTTCAGATAAAGCACAAGCTCCAAAAGATATTGAAGAAGCAACTATTTTAGGGATTGTAGATCATCATAAACTAGGTGATTTAACAACAGATACTCCACTTGAGTGTTGGATTCGTCCAATTGGTTGTTCAAACACTGTAATTAAAGAGATGTTTGATTCTTATGGTGTAGAGATTCCTAAAAATTTAGCTGGTATGATGATGCTAGCGATTTTAAGTGATACTGTTATTTTTAAATCTCCTACTTGTACAAAAGTAGATACAAAAGCGGTAAAAGAGTTATCTGAAATTTGTGGTATAGAGGATTATAAAGCTCTTGCTATGGAGATGTTTATTGTTAAATCTGCTGTAGATGGAGCAAGTGCTCGTTCATTAAATACAAGAGATTACAAAGAGTTTGAGATGAATGGTATTAAAGTTGGTATTAATCAACTTGAGATGGTAGATATTACAGCACTAGATAATAGAAAAGCAGAGCTTTTAGAAGATTTAAAAGCGATGAAAGAGGAAAAAGGGTTGCATACAGTACTGACTCTTTTAACAGATATTATGAAAGAGGGCTCAACACTTTTATGTGTAAGTGACGAACCTCAAAAAATTGAAGCAGCATTTGGTGTAAAACTTCAAAATAATGAGGCATGGCTCGAGGGTGTAATGAGCCGTAAAAAACAGGTTGTTCCAGTAGTGCAACCACAATTTAAATAAGGAAAAAGTATGAATCAAAGTAGATTTGCAGCACTTTTTGAAGATGAAGATGATATTTTTGCAGGAACTCCAAAATCAAGATATTGGGATATTGCAGGACAATTAAGTGATGATTTAATAGAAGATGAGTTTGATGGTGTTGTTGAGCGTTTAGCAGTTTTAGAGTCTATTATCTCTAAAACGCATGAATATGAAGCTCTTGATGATATGGTAAAACGTTATGCAATGGAAAATTATGAAGAGATAGAGGCCCTTAAAAAGAGTGTTTATATGGAACTTGCTGGCCAGCTTATATATAGAATGAATGATTAAAGAAAGTTATATGAAACTTATTGTCAATGGTCAAGAAAAAACTTTTACGACTGGGGTTACTTTAGCACAAGTTTTAACTGAGTTGCAACTTGATGGTAAGGTTATGGCAGCTGCTGTTAATATGGAGATAGTAAAACAAGAAGATTGGAAAACTTATCAACCAAAAGATGGTGACAAGTTAGAACTTCTTGATTTTGTTGGAGGAGGGTGATGATTTAATATTTCACTTTTGCCAAATAAAGCCCGCAACTTTGTGCGGGTTTAAATTTATACTTTTTTTCTAAAGAGAGTTGTTGTTGAATTTGCTCTTTTTCTAAGGAGAGTAGTGCTCCAACCATAAAACGTATTTGTGTACGTAAAAATCCATTTGCTTCAAAGTATAAAATAGTTTTTCCTCTATAGTTATAAAGATATGCCTTATAGATAGTTCTTACATTTGTTTTAGTATCACTTCCTTGTTTTATAAAGTAAGAAAAATCGTGTGTTCCTTCAAAAAGTTTTATATTTTCTTTTATTTTTTGTAAATCTATATCTTTATAGTATGCTACATATCTACTCTCAAAAGGATTAGGCTCTTTTTGTTGTAAAATATAGCGATAAGCACGTTTTTTTGCACTATATCTTGCATGAAGAGTATTATCTACTTTGTAAATTTTTTTGATTCTAATTGCAGGGGGAACTATTTTATTGAGTGCTGTTTGTAGTTTATCTAAATTTGTCCAAAAAGAGGGGAGTTCTATATGGCAAATTTGAGAAAAGGCATGCACCCCTTTATCTGTTCTGCCTGAAGCGATAACTTTTGAATCTATTTTAAGATGTAAAAGAGCAGATGTTATTTCCCCTAAAATAGTTTGTGGTATCTCTTTTTGTATTTGCGAACCAAAAAAATCTGTTCCATCATATGCTATATCTAAAAAAACACGCATCTTAAAATCTTGAAACTATTGTTTTTCTATAAAGTGTATAAGTTGCTATAAGCCATAGTGGAGCTACAAGAGTAATTGTATAAAATCCTATAGCTTTTTGAAGTCCCATACTTAAACCATAAAAGAGGATAATACTTGCAAAAAGCCAAAGATATATCATACTCTTTTGATGTCTTGCATGTACTACACTAATGCTAACAATAAGAAAAACAGAGATAAGAGGAAAAAGGCTTAAAAGAGTATTGGTAATAAGCATTCCATTTTTAAACTTTCTTTTATCATTACTTAACCAATACTCAAGTGGATTTTTGTATGTTTTAAGTTTTGTTTGAAGTGTATCGTTAATATACATTGTTAAAAAATTAATCTGAGAAAGTGATTCGTTAGAATAGCTATACCCTTGACCATTTGTAAGTTTTAAACGTAGAATGCCATCTTCATTTAAAACTTGCGCTTTTTTTGCACCAATGAGTACTTCCTCTTTTTTGTTTTTATTAAATAAAAAAACATCTCCATAGCTTCCATCTTTATTTTTACTCCCTAGGTATAAAAGCCAGTCTCCAAATTTATGTCCAAACTCCGATGCAGAGAGGTTAAATTGTGCTTCACTCTTTTTATAAGAGATGAAATTATCAGAAAGTACTGTTGTATGTGGAAAAAGAACTAAAAAGTTAAAAAAGAGTAAAAAAGAGAGCAAAAAAGCTGGTTTTGCTAATGTTTTTACTAAAAAACTAGGCTTAATTCCCAATGCAAAAAGTACAACTATCTCATTATCGTTTGAGAGTCTAAAAATAGCAAGTGCAGCTGCTATAAAAAAAGTAATGGGCAAAGTATAAAATAAAATTTGTGGTAAGAAAAAAAGGTAAAGTTTTACCATCTCTAAAATAGAGAGTTGAATAACTGCTGTATAGGTTGCTAGTTTAATAAGAAAAATAACAGAAGCAATCGCAAACAAAGAAAGAAATATCGATAAAAAAAGTGTTGAAAGATTTGCTATAAGATATTTTTCTAATTTATTCATAAAAATATTTCCTAGTAGTGTGTATTATTTATATAATGCATTATTGGTGCATCAAAAAGCATAACAATAAATGTTGCAATTGTTAAAAAAGGAACATATGCTACACGCACCTCTTTATTTGTTTGTTGTTGCATAAAAAGCATTATAGGTAGTGCTAAAACAGCAGAGAGAAAAATAGCAACAAGTGTTAAAGGGATACCAAGTAGTGCGCCCATTGTTGCTGCTACCATAATATCTCCTTCCCCCATAGCTTCTACAAAAGGGGTTCTGTCGTAGTGTTTGTTCCAACTTGTTTGCGTTTTTTTCATTGCTCTATGGTAAGATGATGTTAAAAAGTATGAAAGGGTAAATCTAAGTAGAGTAAAGCCTCCAGCAAATAAAAGAGCGTTTTGAAAGTTTTGTATAATGCCATTAAAATTCCAAGCTCCAAAAATTGCAAATACAATTGCTAAAAGATTCAAACTATCTGGTACCATTTGATATTTTAAATCTATAAAAGTAAGTGCTAAAAGCATAGAAAAACTCAGCAGTATAAAAATTAAAGCTAAAGAGAAAGAGCCATACTTAAGTGCAATGAAAAAAAAGACAACACCATTAAGTATTTCAACAAGAGGGTATTGCCAGGAGATTTTTTCTTGACAAAATGCACATTTTCCTTTTAAAAATATATAAGATAATAGAGGAATATTATGCCAAGGTTTAAGTTTTGTTTTACAAGTAGGGCAGTGAGATGGTTCAAAAACAATATCCTCCCCTTTTGGTAAACGTAAAATTATTACATTTAAAAAAGACCCAATTAAAATACCAAAGATAGCCGCTACAAAAGCAAATTCCACTACTTAAGACCTCCAAAACGTCGCTCAATCCCTTGAAATTGTGCAATAATAGATTCTAAATCATTCGTTGAAAAATCTGGCCACAGTTTTTTAATAAAAAAGAGCTCTGCATATGCTGCTTGCCACATAAGAAAATTAGAGAGTCTAAAATCTCCCCCTGTACGAATCAGTAAATCTACATCCATACTAGCATCAAGAGCATCGTTAAAACTCTCTTGAGTTATTTCAATATTTTGTTGTTGCAGTTTTTTTGCAGCCCTTACTATTTCATCTCGTGAACCATAGTTAAGTGCTAAAGATTGCACAAGTCCATTACAATGAGCTGTTTTTTGCTCAACCATTGCAATTGTTTTTTGAAGTTTTTTAGAAAATGCACTAATATCCCCAATCGCTTCAAATTTAACATTATTTTCTAAGTAAACTGGTAACTCTTTTTTAAGGTAGTCATCAAGAAGTTTCATTAAAAACTCAACTTCTAAACGGGGACGTTTCCAATTTTCTGTTGAAAAAGCATAGAGTGTTAAACGCTCTATCTCTGGATGGTTAGAGCAGTATGTTGTAATTGTTTTTACAACTTTAGCTCCCTCTTCATGCCCCTTAACCCTTTTTTTTCCTTGGTTTTGTGCCCATCTGCCATTACCATCCATAACAATAGCTATATGTCTTGGAATATTCACTACTCTAAACCTTTAGATAATTCTAAAATTTTAAATGCAAGTTGCAGTTTATCTTGTGTTGGTAGTGTTGTTTGGGAATTTGGTGTTAAAAATTCAACACTATTTGTATCTGTTCCGAAACTTGAAGAGTCTTTTAAAATATTTAAACATACTGCATCTATATTTTTCTTTATAAGCATATTTTGTGCATTTTTTAAACCATTTTGCTGATCCATCTCCGCTTTAAAACCAACTGTAACAATTCCCTCTTTATTTATAGAAGCTAAAATATCTCTATTTTTTTTGAGTTTTAGCTCCCAAACTTCACCCAAACTCTCTTTTTTAAGTTTACCATTTTGAGCAAATTGAGGTACATAATCACTCACAGCTGCAGCCATAAAAAGGTAAGGTTTTTTTGCTATATGATGAATTTGTTCACTACTCATTAATGTAGCCTTAGAGAGTTTCCCTTTCTTAGCAATACGGATAGAATCTTCTAAATATTCATACATCTCCTGTGTATCTTGTACATCAATTGTATGAATATCATTTGGTAAATCACTCTCAAAACGTGTTGCTATTAGATTTACATCTGCACCTAAACAATAAAGTGCAGTGGCAATAGCTGAAGCCATTTTACCACTTGAAAAGTTTGAAATATAGCGAACATCATCTATTTTCTCAATAGTTCCACCACCCGTTACCATCACCATTCTATCTTTGTAAAAATCATCACTTAAAAGTTCACGTGCAGTTGCAAAGAAAATATCATTTACCTCAGCCATAGCACCATTACCTGTTGTTTTACACGCTAACTCTTTTACTTGAGGTTGTACTATTTCATAGTTTGCGATAGCTACCATTTTAAGGTTTGCTTGGGTAATTGGATTTTCTATCATATTTGTATTTGCAGAGGGTGCAAGCACTTTTTTCTTTGGGTAAGCAAGAGCAGTTTGCGTTAAAATATTATCTGCAATTGCATTAGCAAGTTTTGCAATAGTATTTGCTGTTGCTGGAGCAATTACAAAAACATCTGCCCACATACCAATTTGTATATGGTTAAAATCATCCGCCCAAGACTCATTTGTATCATCTAAAACTTTATTAGAAGTGATTGTTTCAAATGTAAGAGGAGTTATAAACTTTTTTGCACTTTGTGTCATAATAACACGAACCTCAGCACCAGCTTTTACAAAACTACGTGCAAGCTCAACTGACTTGTAAATTGCAATAGAACCTGTAACTCCAAGAAGAATTTTTTTATCTTTTAAAAAAGTGTTAGAAATTTGCATAATACCCCACAAAATTTTTAGTGAGGTATTGTAACTTTTTTTTGCTTTTTATCTATTTAATTTTGTTAATTACAATAGTTTTTGCATTAAATTAATATGGTAACTTTCTTGGTTGTTGATAAAGTCAAAAAATTTAGAAAGTTCTTCATCTTTAATCGCTGCACTTAACTCTAAACACATCTCTTTTGCAGCTTCCTCTTCAGCTATACCATCTTTAATGAATTTTTGAAAATCTTTTACTACATAAGTAAGCTCATGGAGTTCACGTGGAAGTGCTAAAATGCCAAGTTTTGCCATCATATTCCCAAAAGATTTTAAATGAAAATAAGATTCATCTATGAGATCTTGAAAAACATCAAACTGCACAACATCATTTGTTCTTGCTTGCATATAGGCATAAACTAAAATAAGCTCATACTCTTTATAAGATTCATCAAATAAAAAGAGTGTTAAAGCATCAATTTGATCTTGTGCAAGCTCATTATCTGGCCATTTTCTTTGCATATTAAATGCAGTAATTTCTTGATTGTTCTGGGGATTGTTTAATAAAGATTCTATATATTCTAAAAGATATTTTTCATCACTCTTTATTCTAAAAAATAGCTCTTCTGTAGTGTATAGTTTTTGCACTTGTGCAATTTCTCTTTGCAAATCTTCTAAAATAGGAAAAACTTTTTCTTGTCGATAAAGCATCATATCTCTATCATAGTTGTAGTTAGAACCTTTTGCTAAAATATCTTGTCCAATCCATTTCATATGGCGAAACATAATAGTAGAGAAGTCGTATAGTCTTGATTTAATTGTTTCATCATTAATAGCAAAAGAGGCAAAAAGAACACTTAACCAAAGTTGATGTTTTTGTTTATAAAGCTCTTGCATTATTTTTGCTCCCCATTACAACTCTCTTTCATCTTTAGAACATGCATCTCTTCCTCTTTACCTTCTAATTTATTTTCATAGTTAATCATAGAAGCGATAAAAGCAGTAAAGACAATATCTGCACACACTTTTTGTTGCGGTGTAAGCTCACCCAATTTTTCGTGCATTTTTTGTACTGCTTTTTGAGCATACTCTGTGTCATTACCTATAATCATCTCGCTAAACATAGAACCAATTACAACAGTATCTTGACAACCATTTGTAGCAAATTTTGCATCTTTTATAATCTCATCTTCACGTAAAGAGTAAAAAATCACATACTCTCCTGTTTTTTCATCGTGTGCAAGACCAATTCCATTAGCGTTATCTAACTTTCCATAATTTTTAGGAAACATAAGGTGTTCTAACACTTCAGGATTCATCCCTTCTGGCATTTTTACATTTTCAAACATCACAAACCTCTCTTTATTATTTGGTAAACTTTTTGTATTTTATCACATTAAGTGTAAAGATAACGCTTTATCTTTTTTGTAGGTGTTTTAATAAAAGCTTCTCTTTGTTCTATAAACTTAGTAACTTTTGAAAAAGAGGAAACATTATTGTTAAGTTCCAATCTCATCTGCTCTAAAAGTTCATCAATTTTCTCTTTTATTTGTGGTTCTGTTAAATTTTTTGTACCAAATTTTTTATCTATTAAATCATAGTCCAAATGAATTCTTGCTATTAACTTTCCATCTTGTTCTAAAACCAATGCATCCGCAACAAACTCATTTTTATTAATATGAGATTCTATTTGTTCTGGATAAATATTTTCTCCAGCTGGACCAATAATAACATTTTTGCTTCTTCCACTAATAAAAAGATACCCTTCATTATCTAAGTATCCTAAATCTCCTGTTTTGAACCATCCATTTTGAATAACTTCTTGAGTCTGTTTTTCATCTTTATAGTACCCCATCATCACACTAGGAGATTTTACTAAAATCTCACCTTCATGGGCATTTTCATCCTCTTTATCTATCATAATCTCAACACCAGCCATTGCAACACCTGTTGAGCCTAATTTTTTCTTCCCTCCTAAAATAGAACCAGCAATAAGAGGAGAAGTTTCTGTTAGGCCATACCCTATAATGTAAGGAAAATCTGCTTCAATTAAAAACTCTTCTACATAAGTTGCAAGTTTTGCTCCACCAATGCCATAAAAACGAAGTCTTCCACCAAATGTGTCTATCATCTTCTGACCAGCTTTTTTATTAAGTATTTTTCTAAAAAAGCTTATTTTATAAAGAAATTTTAAAAAAGCATTACTTGTAAGATTTGGTAAAATTTTTGATTTATAGATTTTTTCTATAATAAGAGGTACACTTACCATCATTGTTGGTTTTACTTCATTAAAAGCTTTTAACAACACACTTGGTGTTGGTGCTTTTTGTATATAGTAAACGCTAGAACCATGTAAAATAGGAATAATAAGCCCAACAGTACATTCAAAGGTATGAGCAAGTGGTAAAATAGATAAAAAACTATCTTCAGGGTAAATTTTTACTTGAATATAAGCACTCATAGCATTTGTAACTAAATTTTTATGTGAAAGCATTACACCTTTTGAATGTCCTGTTGTTCCAGAAGTATAAATAATAGCTGCTATATCCTCTTGCAAAACCTCTTTTTGTTGATTTGTTAGTTTATCAAACTGCTCTTTAGCTTTTTGTTTTAGAGTTGTTAAATAATCTTTATTTGTTAATTGTTCAAGAAGTGTTAAAGAGTCTAACTCAATTCCAAAAAGGAGATTTTTCCCTTCATATTCTTCGATAGTTTGAAGATGTTTTTGTGAAACAAAAATAGCTTTTACCTCTGCATGTTTTAAAATATGATGAACATCATTTGCATGAAAATCTACTAAAATTGGAACAACAACAGCCCCAAAAGAGGTAATAGCAAAATAAGCAACACCCCAATGTGGCATATTTTCAGCAAGTAAAGCGACTCTATCACCTTTTTGAATCCCATTTTCTTGCAAAAGCTTTGCCATCTGCGTAACTTTATAGTCAAACTCTGCATAACTCATAGGCTCTTGACCTACTTTAGCACTTAATGGTCTCTCTCCATAAAGTTTTACAGAACGCTCAAGTAGTTTAGGGAGGGTAAAGGTATCGAAATTTTCATAAGGGTAGTTCATTTTTAATCTCTTATTATAAAATTTTTTACTATTATATTGAAAATAGGTTAAAAGGTATTGCAATTGAGTAGAAGAAATAAAAATAGGCAACCAAAACGTAACACAGTAACATTTAGCGCAAAAGATTTTCTCCCAACAACACGTCAAGATATGATAGAGCGTGGATGGGATCAGTGTGATATTATTTTAGTAAGTGGTGATGCTTACATAGACTCTCCATATATTGGTGTGAGTGTAGTAGGGCGAATGTTAGAGCGAATGGGATATAAAGTTGGAATGATAGGACAACCCGATATTCATAGCGATATTGATATCAAACGCTTAGGAGAGCCTAAACTTTATTGGGGTGTGAGTGGTGGAAGTGTAGATAGTATGGTAAGTAACTACACAGCAACAAAAAAATTTAGAAATAAAGATGACTACACACCAGGTGGAGTAAACAACAAACGTCCCGATAGAGCAGTCCTTGCATATTGTAACCTTATTCGCCGTTTTTATAAAAACACTGTTCCAATTGTACTTGGTGGTATTGAAGCTTCTCTTCGTCGTGTTACACATTATGATTATTGGCAAAATAAACTACGTAAACCTATTTTATTTGATTCAAAAGCAGACTATCTCATCTATGGAATGGGAGAGATTGCCCTTGAAGAGCTAACGTATGCCATTGCAAATAAAAAAGATCCAACTGAGATACGTGGAGTCTCTTATATTGCTAAAGAGCCAAAATATGAGTATATTCAGCTCCCTTCCCATAAAGAGTGTTTAGAAGATAAAGAGAAATATATTGACCTTTTTGATCATTTTTATAAAAATAATGACCCCCTTACTGCTGAGGGATTATGCCAAGAGGTGGATGGGCGTTACCTTATTCAAAACCCTCCGTGTGATTATTTAAACCAAGAGGAGATGGATGCAAATTCAAAACTCCCTTTTACACGTGAACTTCACCCATACTATGCAAAGATGGGAAAAGTAAAATGTTTAGAGACTATTAAATTTTCTATTATGACACACCATGGATGTTGGGGTGAGTGTAACTTTTGTGCTATTGGGGTGCATCAAGGTAGAACCATACGAACAAGAAGTGAAGATAATATTGTAGAAGAGGTAAAAGAGTTTAATAAATATAAAGATTACAAAGGTGTTATTAGTGATGTTGGTGGACCAACAGCAAATATGTATGGGTATGAGTGTGAGAAAAAACTTAAAAAAGGGACATGTGAGCATATTCGTTGTGTTGACGCAAATAGACTTTGTAAAACAATGAGTGTAAATCACGATAGAAATATTAACCTTCTAAGAAGGGTAAGAAATGTTGAGGGTGTAAGACACGCTTTTGTAGCAAGTGGAGTACGTTATGACCTTATAAATGCTGATAAAGCTTATGGCTATAGCTACTTAAAAGAGATGGTAAAACATCATATCTCTGGGCAAATGAAAGTAGCACCAGAACACACACAACAACATGTTTTAGAACTTATGGGAAAACCTGGAAAAGAGGAGCTTGTAAAATTTAAAAGGCTTTATGACAAACTCAACAAGGAAGAAGGTAAAAACCAATTTTTAACATACTATCTTATAGCTGCACACCCAGGGTGTAGAGAAAAAGATATGCATGAGCTTAAACGTTTTACTACACATGAGCTTAAAATGAACCCTGAACAAGCACAAGTTTTTATACCAACTCCTGGAACATATTCTGCAGTTATGTACTATACAGAGTTAGATCCAGTAACAAGAAAGAAAATTTTTGTAGAGAAAGATACAAGGCGTAAAGAGAAACAAAAAGAGATAGTGGTGAAAAAAGGGTGTGGGTTTAAGAGTGGATTTGCATCATAAATAATTATTTTGGGTCAAGACTAGTTTAGCATAGAGAATATGTTAAACTAAGCCCATGAATACGGTAAAAAACAAGTATATAAAACATGCACACATTTCAGAGAGAAAATTTAAAGAGATTTTGAAGTGTTTTTGTATAGATTTAACAGTTACACAGACTTCAAATTTAATAGGTATAAATAGAAATACCATTAATAAATATTATTCTAAATTTAGAGTAAGAATTGTTGATTTATGCAATATTGATTCACCTTTTGCAGGAGAGATAGAGGTAGATGAGAGTTACTTTGGAGTAAAAAGAGTAAAAGGTAAAAGAGGTAGAGGAGCAAGAGGAAAAACTATAGAATTTTCCCTCTAAACTAGTCTTGACCCTAAAACAAATTTAGTAAGAGATTTAGCAAGTGGTAAAGGTGAGCTTACAAAACGTTTACCTGTTGAATCTAAAGATGAACTTGGAGAGGTGAGTTTTTACATTAATGCATTTATAACAAAAATTCAAGAACTTGTGAGTAATGCAAAAGTTATTGCTCAGAACAACAATGAGTTAAGTAGTTCTATTTTAAATAATGCAAACCAATTAGAATCTCTTTCTAAAGAGCAGTCAGCTGCTGTAGATAAGTCAAACCATTTAACAGCAGATGCAAAAGATGATTTAGATATTTTTGAAGAGTTAGCAAATAAAACTTCTCAAGATGTTAATAGAATGATTGATGTTTTAACAAATCTTGAAGAGATTAGTACAGATGTTATTAATATGATTGAGGATGATTCTCAAAGAGAAGGTGAATTGGCCGAGCGTATTAACTCTTTAGCTGTACAAACAAATGAGATTAAAAATATTTTAGATATTATCAAAGATATTGCAGATGAAGTGCGTAAATTAGCAGAAAAAACTCAACGTAGTATTGGTGAAATTGATGCAACTGTAACAGTAGTTGTTCAAAATGTTTATGAGATCTCTTCAGAGATGAATGATAATAGTGAAAAAATTCATTCATTAACTGATAAAACATCTTATATGCTAGATATTTTAGGGCAATCAAAAGAAGCATCTCAAAAAACAAGTATAGCTTCTGTTGAGTCTGCAGAAAAAACTGTTGTTATTGGTTATAAAATCAAATCTCTCTTTGAAATTATGCAAGAAACATTAGAATCTACAAAACATACAAAAGAGATAGCTGAGAAATTAGATGCTCTTGGTAAAACACTTGAAACAGGAACTAGAGAATTAGATTCTAAACTAGGTGAGTTTAGAACTTAAGCTGATAAAAAACTTTATAACGTATCAAGGTCTTCTCTTGAGGCCTTGGATACTTCGCATAAGCGTATTCAATAGTCTCTTTTGTTGTTTCATCCAAAATAAAAACTCCACTTTTTTCTAAAAATTTAAAATCACTTATATGTCCATCTGGATAAAGATAAAACTCAATCGTATTTGTTCTATTTACTCGTAAATCTCTTGGTAAATTAACACTAGCAACACGCTCTAAGACTCCTTGAGTTATACGACGCATAATCTCTTGATTATCTAAAATATATTGTTGTTGCCCCTTTGTAAGCTCTGCAAATTTTTCTCCATATAAATCTTGTATATTTTGAGATAGGTTATTACTTTGTTTTTTAGGTTGTGTTTGTTGTGGAGCATAATCTTTGTACATCCAAGCAAGTGGATCATTTTGTTTAGGTTTTGGTAGTGTTTTTTCTACCTTTTTTAAAGGTGATTTTTTCTCAATTTTTTGTGGTTGTTTTTTTAATTGTTTTGTTTGAACTTTTTTTGGTTTTATTTTTTTAATTGGCTTTGATTTAGATTGCTTTTTAAGAACTTTTTCTTTTTTTACACTCTTTTGTTGTTTTTGTGGAGCAACCCTTTTTTTCTTTTTTAGTTTAGGTTTTTTAATACCCATTTTTTTATCTTTTTTTATTATTGGATTTTTAAGATAAACTCTAACTTTATGTTCTTGTTGTTTTATTTTTTCCTTTTTTGGCTTTTGTTGGAGAAAAAAGTAAAGTGAGGTAAATAGTAAAAAATGAAGCATAAATGCAATAAACAAAGCAACAAGATACCTTTTCATAAAACTCCAAATAGATTTTTAATACAACTTCGATATAATACCAAAAAACTACTAAGGTATATTTAATGAATACAGAAGCATCAAAAAAAGCATTTAGTGAAGTACAAAATTTTATTCCAGGTGGTGTAAATTCACCTGTTCGTGCATTTAAAAGTGTTGGGGGAACTCCACTTTTTATAGCTGAAGGTGAGGGTGGTTACCTTAAGGATATAGATGGTAACAAGTATGTTGACTTTGTTCAAAGTTGGGGTCCGCTTATTTTTGGACATAGAGATGAAACAATTGAACAAGCTGTAATTGATGCAGTAAAGCATGGGCTTAGTTTTGGAGCACCAACATTAGCTGAAACAGAGTTAGCAAAACTTGTTATTGAGTTTTTTGATTCAGTTGAAAAAGTGCGTTTTGTAAGTAGTGGTACAGAAGCTGTGATGAGTACTATTCGTCTTGCACGTGGTTTTACTGGGCGTGATGATATTGTAAAATTTACAGGGTGTTACCATGGGCATAGTGATGCTTTACTTGTAGAAGCTGGAAGTGGTGCTGCAACGTTTGGCTCACCAAGCTCACCTGGTGTTCCAGCAGACTTTACAAAACATACACTTTTGGCAGAATACAATAATATTGAAAGTGTAAAAAAATGTTTTGTTGATTCTAAAGATATCGCATGTGTTATTATTGAGCCAATCGCTGGAAATATGGGACTTGTTCCAGCTGATAAAGAGTTTTTACATCAACTCAGAGAGCTTTGTGATGAAAATGGAGCACTTTTAATTTTTGATGAAGTGATGAGTGGTTTTCGTGCAACATTAAATGGTGCAGAATCTTTAGTTGGTGTAAAACCAGATTTAGTAACACTTGGTAAGGTTATTGGTGGTGGTATGCCTGTTGGTGCGTTTGGTGGACGTCGTGAAGTTATGGCAAAACTCTCTCCAGAAGGACCTGTATATCAAGCTGGAACACTCAGTGGAAACCCTGTTGCTATGGCAGCTGGATATGCAGCACTTTCTAAACTTAAACAAAATCCACGTGTTATTGCTGTACTAGAAGAAAGAGCAAAAACTTTAGTTTCTGGTATGCAAGCAGCAGCTAAAGAGCAAGGCATTACAATGCAAACAGATGTAAGAGGAAGTATGTTTGGCTTTTTCTTTAATGATAAAGAGGTAAAAAACTTTAACAATGCAGCATCTTCAGATGCAGAGCTTTTTGCAAAATTTCATGCTGGTATGTTAGATGAAGGTTTTTACTTTGCATGTTCATTGTATGAAACAGGTTTTATCTCAACTGCTACAACAGATGAGATGGTACAAGAAACTATAGAAGCGAGTAAAAGAGTATTTAAGGCTATAAAAGATGGAAAATAAAGAACCACGCAAACCCAGAATAAAACCAATTATTGAAGCAGCAGATCATTTAAGTTTAGGAATCTCCATAGTAGTTGCAATTGCTATGGGGCTTGGAATTGGGTATTTACTTCGTTCCTTAACAGATATTGGTTGGACATTTTTTATAGGTGTATTTATAGGGATTGCAGCAGCAATTTTAAATGTGTATAAAGCTTACTCTAAACAATACAAAGAGTATGAAGAGCTTGCAAAACAACCACGTTATGCAATGCAAAAGAAAAATCAAATAGATAACGATGACGATGATGAGGACTACGGTGAAAAAAGCTATTAGTCTTTTTCTTGCTATCGAAGCACTTATAGGGGTGAGTTATTTTTATGATTTCTCACTCTTTATAAATAGTGAAGTTGCATTTTTAAGTTCTTTTTTTGTTATAGTTGGTTCAAGCTTTGCCTATAAAAAAATGGTTACTACGCAAGTAGAGAAAAAAGAGTATGAAGAGTTACGTGATCCTTTAGAAAAAATAGAAGATCCTTATGAGTTGTATGACGATAAAATAAACAATGCTCCCCTTGAAGAGTTAGATATTAAAGAGATAGTAAAAGAGGAAAAAGCAAAAATTAAAACTTTTAATACAACAGCGATGAAGCAGGGTGTTAAAGGTGGATTTTCTCCATTTCGTCTTGTACCATATCTTTTTTTAATTGTAGGGTTTATTGCACTAGAGAATAATCATTATCTTGATTTAAAAGTTTATTTACCAATGTTGCTTGTGGGGATTGTTGCAGGGAATATTGTAGTTACAAAAATTACTAAATAGCTTTTTATATAGTGATTATATAAAGGAGTTTTTACTCCTCTATATAACTTTTAAGTTTACGACCAACTTTAGGGTGTTTTAACTTTTTAATAGCACTCGATTCAATTTGACGAACACGCTCACGTGTAACACGAAGCTCTTTACCAATCTCCTCTAAAGTTCTATCACTCTCATCGTCCATAATACCAAAACGAAGTTTAATAACAGCACGTTCTCTCTCATTGAGTTGCTCAAGCACACTCTCTATTTGTACACGTAAATCATCTTTTAAGATAGCATCAGCAGGAGATAGTGATGCTTTATCTTCAATAAAATCTCCAAAACGTCCATCATCTTCACTACCAATAGGTGCTTCAAGAGAAATAGGCTCTTTTGTAATTTTAATAACATTTTTTACTTTCTCAACAGAAAGACCAACCTCTTTTGCAATTGTATCTACATCTGGCTCTTTACCATGCTCTTGAAGGTGTTTACGCATAATTTTATTAATACGGTTAATTGTTTCAATCATATGGATAGGGATACGAATAGTTCTTGCCTGATCTGCAATTGCACGGCTAATTGCTTGACGAATCCACCATGTTGCATAGGTTGAAAATTTATACCCTTTTTGGTATTCAAATTTATCAACCGCTTTCATAAGACCAATGTTTCCTTCCTGAATTAAATCTAAGAATGGAAGTCCACGGTTTGTGTAACGCTTAGCAATAGAAACAACAAGACGTAAGTTTGAACGAGCCATACGAGTTTTTGCTTTTTCACTAATATTTTTACCACGTTTAATTTGTTCTAAAATATCAGCTAATTTTTCTGGTTCCATATCAAAACTATTTTTACTCGCTTCTTTAGTTTGTACAAGTTTTTTAATCTCCATATATGTAGAAACCATTGTAGCTTCTGGTACCATACTAGCGATATCTTCTTTTGTTAAGTCTTGAATCTTTTCAATAAGAACTTTATGGTTTGCTTTTAGAGTTGCATTAAAAAGTGGAAGTTTATACTCCAAGCGGCGAAGCTCTTTGTCGTAACCATCTTCACTTTTAAGTGCAGTTTCCATAGCTTTTACAAGTTCATTAATCAATTTTGAAGTTGGTCCAAGCTCTAAAAGCTTCTCTTTTAGGATATTTTTTTTGTAAGTGATTGTCATATAATAATGTACAATCTCTTCATTAAGTTCACCATCAAGATTTTCTGGAGCTTTTTCTGCTGCTTTTACCCAGTCTTTTTTTGCTTTTTCAAGTGCTTTAAAACTTGTAGTAACTTTTTCTACGCGAGTTTTATCTTTTGCACTTAATGCTTTTTCCTCTCCATCTGCATCGATATCATCTGTTGCATCATCACCATCATCTTTTTCATCTTCAAAACTTCTAAAAAGTTCTTTTACACGACGTTCACGATTGATAAGTGGTTCTTTATAGTCTAAAATAAAATCTATAAGATATGGTACAGAACAGATAGCATCAATAATAATACTTTCACCTGCTTCAATCTTTTTAGAGATTTCAATTTCCTCCTCTTTTGTTAAAAGTGGAATTTGACCCATTTCACGTAGATACATACGTACAGGAGAATCTGAACGTGACCACTCAAGAAGTTCATGTTCTTTTAAAATATCGAACTCTTCAAGTTCGTTATCTTCAAGCATTTTTCTTTGTGCATCACGACGCGCTTCTGCTTCTCTATCATTTAATAATTTTGCATGCTCCGAAGCTGTATAGAGGCAAACTCCATACTTTTGAGCAGTTTTAAAAATATTTTTTGATTGTGCTGCAGTTGGTTGTTTTTCGAAAAATTTTATGAGTTCTTCATAAGTGACACAATCTTTTGTCTCTTTTTTTTCTGCGAAAAATGTATCTATGGCTTTTGTAAGTTCTTTTGCTGTCATTAGGCAGTTGCTCCATAGGTTGGTTTATTTGGTTTTGTAAGGGATGGATTATACCGAAATTATTTTAAATTAAGCTAAAAATATTTTAGGAACAAAATATGCTTGTAGATTTTTCAATATATCTTTCATAATAAAGTGAGTCTTTTATGCAAACTGGTTATTATAGCGCTGCAGCTGGTATGGTTACACAATTTAACCGTTTAGATACTATCGCCAATAACTTGGCAAATGTTAATACTGTTGGCTTTAAAGAGGATGATGTTGTTGTGGGTGATTTTATGCGTGTATTTAAAGAGTCTCGCGATACTTTAGATAACCCTAATGACACAAAAGAAGCAGCAGCATTTATTAACAGAACAATGACTCGTACACCACAAATTGTAGATTCTTATACAAATCAATCTTTAGGTACTATGCAAAAAACAGATAATCCATTAGATGTAGCATTGACTCAAGAGGGAATATTTTTTGCTATAAAAACTCCACAAGGTATTCGCCTTACTCGTGATGGTTCTTTTACAACGAACGATGAAGGAAAACTGGTAACTAAAGATGGTTATGAAGTATTAGCAGCTTCAGATGACTTAAAAAGTGCAAATCCACAAGGGATTACACTAGATAATAACTATGCAATGCTAAAAATAGATAAAAATGGTCAACTCTCTACAAATGTACCAAATGGTTATAAGATGGTAAAAGGTCAACAACTTTTTATTGCTCAACCAGATAATCTAAAAATGTTACAAAAAGAGGGCTCTTCACTTTACAAATATGAAAATATCACCTCTTTAGAGCCATTAGATGAAAGTGGAGCAGTAAAACAGGGCTTTTTAGAAAAAAGTAATGTAAATGCAGTAAGTATGATGACACAAATGATAGAAACAAATCGTTTAGTTGGGATGTATCAAAGTGCTATGGATACACAAATGAATGAGATGAATAAAGATGCAATTGAAAAACTTGCAAGAAAAGCTTAAGGATTAAAAAATGATGCAATCACTCTACACAGCTTCAACTGGAATGTTAGGAATGCAAACACAAATTGATGTAACTGCCAATAATATTGCCAATGTTAATACAATGGGCTTTAAAAAAGGGCGTGCGGAGTTTGCAGACTTAATGTATCAAACAATGGAATATGCAGGAACGGCAACAAGTGAATCTACAAAAAGTCCAACAGGAATTGAGGTTGGTTTAGGTGTGCGTTCAACTTCTGTAAGTAAAATTTTTTCTGAAGGTTCTTTAAAACAAACAGATAATGAACTAGATATTGCAATTACTGGAAAAGGTTTTTTTAAAATGGAACTTCCAGATGGTACAGAAGTGTATTCAAGAAATGGTGCTTTTAAAGTAGATGATAATGGTACAATTGTAAATAGTGATGGTTATAAACTTGTTCCAGAGATTGTTATCCCTTCAGATGCTACAAATATTAGTATTGGTACAGATGGAACTGTAAGTGTTATTCAAGCAGGGCAAACACAAGCTACACAAATTGGACAAATTACAACTACAAACTTTGTAAATCCATCTGGACTCCACTCTATGGGAGACAACCTCTATGTAGAAACAGATAGCTCTGGTCAACCAGTAGAAGGAACACCTGGACTTGATGGACTTGGAGTTTTACGTCAAGGTTTTGTAGAGCAAAGTAATGTGGAACTTGTTGTTGAATTAACAGACCTTATTACGGGGCAACGTGCTTATGATTCTAACTCAAAAGTTATTACAACAAGTGATGAGATGCTTCAAACTGTAAATCAACTCAAACGATAAATAAATTTTTGGGTATAATAGCGCCATTAATTTTAAACTAATTAGGATTTTTATATGCAAAAAGCAAAAATAGAGGGAAAAGTTTGGAGATTCGGTAAAGATATCGACACAGACTTAATTATCGCTGCGCGTTATTTAAATACATCTGATCCAAAAGAGTTGGCAAAGCATGTTATGGAAGATGCAGACCCAGAATTTGTTAACAAAATGAGTGTTGGAGATGTTATTGTTGCAGGTGAAAACTTTGGATGTGGGAGTTCACGTGAACATGCTCCAATAGCACTAAAAGCTGCTGGTGTTGCTGCTGTTATTGCTCCAACTTTTGCAAGAATTTTTTATAGAAATGCTTTTAATATGGGACTTCCTATTTTTGAACTTCAAGAGAGTGCAGAAATTAGTGAAGGTGATAGTATAAGTGTAGATATGGATGCAGGTACTATTACAAATACAACAACGGGTAAAACATATAACTTTACTCCTATCCCACCATTTATGCAAGAGTTAATTGATGCTGGTGGACTTATGAATTATGCACAAAACGAAATAGAAGGAAACAAGTAGATGAAATCTTATAAAATTGCACTTATTAAAGGTGATGGTATCGGTCCAGAGATTGTTGATGAGGCAGTAAAAGTTTTAGATGCTGTTGCTTCTTGTAGTGGGTTTAACTTCACTTATGAAGATCTTTTAATGGGTGGATGTGCTTACGATATTACAGGTGATCCTTTGCCACAAGAGACTATTACAAAATCTTTACAATCTGATGCTGTACTTTTTGGTGCTATTGGTGGAGAAAAATGGGATAATCTTCCGCGTGAAAAACGTCCAGAGAGTGGACTTTTACGTTTTAGAAAAGAGTTAGGTGTTTATGCTAATCTTCGTCCAGCTGTTGTTTATGATGAACTTGCTAACGCTTCTTCTTTAAAACCAGAAGTTGTTCGTGGTGTTGATTTAATGGTTGTTCGTGAGCTTATTGGTGGTATCTACTTTGGTGAACCAAAAGGGCGTGATGAGGAAAGAGGGTGGAACACAATGGTTTATTCTCGTGAAGAGATTAAACGTATTGCACACCAAGCGTTCCAAATTGCAATGAACAGAAGTAAAAGAGTTTGTTCTATTGATAAAGCGAATGTTTTAGATGTTTCTCAACTTTGGCGTGAAACTGTTGAAGAGGTAGCAAAAGAGTATCCAGAAGTAGAACTTACACATATGTATGTAGATAATGCTGCAATGCAACTTATTCGTGATCCAAAACAGTTTGATGTAATGTTAACTGGAAATATTTTTGGTGATATTTTAAGTGATGAAGCTTCTATGCTTTCTGGAAGTATTGGTCTTTTACCATCTGCAAGTGTTGGTGCTAAAATTGGTGTTTATGAACCAATTCACGGAAGTGCACCAGATATTGCAGGTCAAGGAATTGCAAACCCAATTGCTACAATTGCATCTGCTTCTATGATGTTACGTTTTGCACTTGGTGAAAATGAAGCAGCAGATAAAATTGACAATGCAATTAAAAAAGCTCTTAGTGAAGGGTATAGAACTCAAGATTTAGCACAATTTGATGCAAAAGAGATCTGTTCTACAAGTGAGATGGGTTCTATTATTGCAAATTATATTGAAAGATAGATGAAAACATTAACTTTAGCAAATATCTATGAACTTCAAGGTTTCCGTGAGGAAGCCTTGGATATTTACAAAGAAATTTTAAAAAAAGATCCAACAAACTCTGAAGCAAAAGTTGCTATTCGTCGTCTTTCTGGGATGCGTCGAAAGTTTTTAAATGTAAATGAAGAGATGAAAGATTTTTTTGTAAAGATGGATAGTGAGGTAGAGTTTAATGAATTTGAAAGGTGGTTGTTAAAAGTATGGAACTAAAAGATATGATTCTCTCAACATTAGCTGAGATGGAAACAACAACTCCAAAGACAGAACCTTCTCCTGAAATTAAAGTAATAAAAAATGAGTCTAGTAAAAAAGAGAGTTCTACAGAAATTGTGGAAGAAGCTGAAATAAAACGGGTACAACCTGTAGAAGAACAACCCTCTGTAGAGGAGAAACCTAAAATAAAAACTATTCTTGAAGAGCAACCACCACAAGAGAGGCATTTTGAAAGTGAAGAGAAGTATTTAAAAGCTTTACGTGAAAGACTTTTAGTTTTATTTGAAGGGTTTCAAGCACCAAATAATAGTTCTTTAGAAGCTAAAATAGATTTAACATTAAACTTTTTAGAGTACGTTTTGGCAAATATTGACCAAAGAATAACTCTACTTGAACAAGGAAAATAAGTGAAACAATACCGTGTTTTAATAGATGCTAACGATGAGAAAGGGTTAGTTCATAAAGTTTCTACAATCTTTTATGATTTTAATCTTAATATTTTATCAAATAGTGAGTATGTAGATAAAGAGAATAATAAATTTTTTATGCGTAGTGTTGTGGATGGTGATGTAGATTTAGAAGAGTTAAAAAGTGCTATCGAAAATATTTTAACTCAAGAAGCTACTATTAAAGTAGTTGAGCCTAAAAAGAAAAATATTATTTTAATGGTTACAAAAGAGATGCATGCCCTTGGTGATATTTTAATTCGCCATGAAGCAGGAGAGTTAGATGCAAATATTTTAGCAGTTGTTTCTAACTATGAAGATTTAGGCTCTTTGGTTGAAAAATTTGGTATAGAATATAAAACAATTTCACATGAAAACCTTTCACGCGAGGAGCATGAAGAGAAGATTATAGAGTATATAAACTCATACGAAAATGTAGATTATATTGTTCTTGCAAAATATATGCGTATTTTAACACCAACTTTTGTTAAAGCATTTGAAAATGAAATTATTAATATTCACCACTCTTTTTTACCAGCATTTATTGGGGCAAACCCCTATAAACAAGCGCATGAAAGGGGTGTAAAAATTATTGGTGCAACTTCACATTTTGTTAATAACGATTTAGATGAGGGACCAATTATCGCTCAAGAGGTTGTGCATATTGACCATAGTTATAGTTGGAGAGATATGCAAAGAAAAGGTAAAGATGTAGAAAAAATTGTACTTTCACGCGCTTTAAAACTTGCTCTTGAAGATAGAATTTTTGTATATCAAAATAAAACGGTGATTTTTTAATGTCTTTTAATATAGTTTTAGTAAATCCACAAATTCCAAATAACACAGGTGCAATAGGGCGTCTTTGCGTAAATGCTGGTGCAACACTGCATCTTGTAAAGCCAATAGCATTTGATATAGATGAAAAAGCGGTACGTCGTGCAGGGCTTGATTATTGGGATAAGTTAGATTTAAAAGTTTGGGAATCGTTAGATGATTTTTTTGCCAATAACAAAATAGAGGGCAATGGCTACTTTGCAACTACTAAGACAAATAAACCCTATTTTGATGCAAAATTTAAAAAGGGTGATTTTATCTTTTTTGGAAGTGAAACTGCAGGTCTTCCAAAAGAGGTTTTAGAGAAGTATAGTGAAGGTGCTATTACTATCCCTATGACAAAAGAGGGGAGAAGCTTAAATTTGGCTATTAGCACAGGGATAGTACTTTATGAAGCTATTCGTCAAACTTACGATAGCTCTTTAGAGGGAAAATTATGAATGAAATTGTAGATATAATTGTTTTAATAGCTTTTGTTGGATTTATGTTTTTTATTTTTGGTGGTTACCACAAAGCAAAATTTAAACAACGTGAGCATGAGCAAGAGAAAGAGTAATGAACAATTTTCACTCAATTGTTGAAGAGATAAAAAATATTTTATCAACTGAACATAAAGATAGAAAAATTTTCGATAAAGATGTAGCAAATGCTTTAGGTATTACACCTATGAACTTTGCTACAATGAAAAAACGTAACAAAATCCCTTTTGCGGAACTTTTAGATTTTTGTGCAAAAAAGTCTATCTCTATTAACTGGATGCTTTATGGACAATCTCCTGAGAGTTTAGTAGAAGCAACAAATCGCCTTTATAAAATAAAATATTTTAGTGATATTAATGCAAGTGCTGGTGGTGGTGCATTTAGTGAGCATGAAAATAGTGAAGATGTTAATTTACCTAGACAATTTGTCTCTCTTTTAGGTGGAGAAGAGGCTTTAAAAGATATAGAAGCAATTAATGTCTCAGGCGATTCTATGGAACCATTACTTAGTTATAATGATATTGTTTTTATAAACAGAAGCAAAAAAAATATTGAGCGTGGCGGTGTTTTTGCACTAAGAAGTGAAGCGGGACTTTTTATAAAAAGAGTTGAAAAAAGACTTGATGGTAAAATAAATATTATCTCTGAAAATCAAATCTATGAAACACAGACTCTCTCATTAGATGAAGTGGAGATTATAGGAAGAGTTGTTGGTAAATTTGGAGATGTGAGCTAAGAGTTTAACTCTATTTGCTCAACTTTCTCCTCTATAGTTAAAAGCTCTTCCACTTTTTGTTCATAAAGTTCCTCTAACTCCTCTAACTCTTTTGCAATTTGTGTTAAACCAACCTCTTGATAACAAGCAGGATCTGCTAAACAGTTGTTTTTTTCCTCTATTTGAAGCTCTAACTCTTCAATCTCAAGTGGAAGTTGTTCTAATGCTATTTTCTCTTTATACGTAAGCTTGAGAGGTTTTGGTTTCTCTTTAGGTGCTTTTTGTTCCTCTTCTTTCTCTTTAATAACTGTTTTTTCCATAGCATCAAGAGTTTGTAACTCTTTTTGAAACTCTAAGTATTCAGAGTAAAGTTGATAAGACTCCTCTATTGTTTTATCTGGTTTAAAAATAAAAAGTTTTTTTGCAATTTTATCTACAAAGTATCTATCGTGACTTACAATAATAACAGCACCATGAAAATTAACAAGTTGTTCCTCTAAAATATTGATAGTTGGAATATCTAAATCATTTGTAGGCTCATCTAAGATTAAAATATCTACCTGTTTTGTAAAGAGTAGGGCAAGTGCAACACGGTTTTTCTCTCCACCACTTAACACTCCCACCTTTTTATCTAAAAATTCACGTGGAAATAAAAAATCTTTTAAATAAGCATAAACATGTAAATCTTTTCCACGTACACTTACTCTATCGCCACCATTGGGGCAAAAAGTTTCAATAAGATTTTTACTATCATCTAACATCTCACGATGCTGATCAAAATAACCTATTTTAAATTCACCCCTTTTTATAACACCACTTGAAGGTTGAATTTTTCCCAGTAGTGCTTTTAAAAGGGTAGATTTTCCACTTCCATTTGGTCCAACAATAGCAATAACATCTTTTTGTAAAATACGTGTAGAGAAATCGTGTAGGAGCTCTTTATCTCCAAGTTTTAAAGAGAGGTTTTCTATCTCAAAGAGCATTTTTTGTTTATTGATACTTTTAGAACGGTTAAAATGTTTTACTTCACGCTCCAACTCCATAGACATTTTACGAATTTTTGCAGGGTTTGTTTTTGCTTCCTCGCGAAGTTTCATTAAACGCTCTTTTCTCCCCTCATTACGTTTAAGTCTTGCTCTAACACCCCTTGCAAACCACTCATTTTCTCTGCGTAAAAGTCTTAAAAGGTTATCGTGTTTTTTTTGAAGGTTTTGTAGATATTGCTCTTTTTGTTGAAGATAATCTGAATATCCCCCTTTATACTCACGTAAAACACAATCTTCTACCTCTACAGACTTTGTTGCAACTCTATCTATAAAGTAACGATCATGGGAGATAAATACAAGTGTAAAAGACTCTTTAAGTAAAAGTTCTTCTAAAAACTCTACCATATAAACATCAAGGTGGTTTGTTGGTTCATCAAGGAGTAAAACATCAGGTTTTTGAAGTAAAAGTGAAGCAAGAGCAACACGACGTTGCTCCCCTCCACTTAATAGATTTACGGGTTTTTGCTCATACTCTTTGAGGTTAAAGCGTTGTAAAATACGCTCAATTTTATCATCTAAATTCCAAGCATTGTGGTGTTCAATGTAACGTGAGAGCTTTTCATGTTCATCAAGAAGTTTTTTATTTTCAAAATCATCAGCTAGAAGTAAAGAGAGTTCATTGTAACGCTCTTTAGCGCGGTTAAGCTCTACAAGGCCATCTTCTATAGCTTCACGAACATTATGGTGCTCTTTAAATTTTGGTGATTGGTCTAACATTTTGATTTCAATATCGTTTTGTGTTAAACGTTGCCCATCATCAAACTCTAAAGAACCATACACTATTTTCATTAAAGTAGATTTTCCACTTCCATTTTTTCCAATAATAACAATACGCTCACCCTCATCTACATGAAAATCAACCTCTGTTAGAATCTTTTGTGCAGAATAGTGTTTAGAAACTTTTTGTAAATCTATGAGTGCCATACAACTCTCTTTAATTTTTTTTTACTGTATAATAATAAAGTAAATAAAAAAAGGCTTTTGTATGAAAAACAAACATTTAAAAAAGTTTCTTCTCTATAGTGGTGTTTCTTTTTTTCTTGCTATGACAATATTATGGGTAGATATACTTTATCCAGATATTTCGAAAAATTTTAATGGAAAGATTAGTGACTATATGTTTTTACTTCGTGGAAAAGTTCCAGATAGTAAAAATGTTTTTATTATAGATATAGATGAAAAATCTATTGAAGAGTTAGGACAATGGCCTTGGTCAAGAAATAAAGTTGCAAAAATTTTAGAAAATTTAACAAATGCTGGCATAGGTATTATTGGTTTTGATGTTGTTTTTGCAGAAAAAGATAGAAGCTCTCCAGCTAGAATTTTAAGAGAGTTAGGTATTAAGAAAAAAGCTCCAGATTATGATTTAATTTTTGCAAATACCATTGCAAATACCCCTACAATTTTAGGGTATCAATTTGAGCTTGAAAATAAAAAGTTTATAAAAAAAGGAGTAGTAGATATTCCGGCAATTATTATAGAGAGAAATAAACCAAAAGGGATGGATGACAAAGTTATTGAGGCAAAAGGAACCATTTTAAACACCCCTTTAATTCAAGAGAGTGCCTATTCAAGTGGGTATTTTAATAATATCCCTGATGATGGGGGAGTAGTAAGAAGTGTTCCTTTAATTATACGTTACGATGGACAACTCTATCCATCATTAATGTTAGAAATGTTTCGAGCTGCTACAGGGATTAACACTATTTATGTAAACTATTCACAATTAGGTGTAGAGAGTATTCAAATAGGAGATTTTAAAATTCCTACAGATAGATATGGTAGATTGATTATAAACTATAGAGGTCCTTCTAAAACTTTTAAGTATATTTCTGCTGTTGATATTTTTAATAATGATTTCAACAAAGCAGAACTTGATGGAAAAATAGCACTTATTGGAACAAGTGCTGCAGGTCTTTTAGATTTACGAGCAACACCTTTTGAATCTGTTTATCCAGGGGTTGAAGTGCATGCAAATGGGATAGATAATATCTTAACGCAAGAGTTTATAACTTCTCCAACTTGGATAGATGGAATGAATCTAATTGTCATTGTTAGTTTAACATTCTTTGTAGTTTTGCTTTCAGCTTACACACCTTTTTGGTTTATACCTTTTATCTTTTTTGGAACAACAATAGGAACATTCTTTATAGGGTATGAATTACTCTTTAAATATGGACTTGCAGTAAATATTTTTTTACCACTTGTTGCTATTATTTTAAGTAGTATTATTGCAACATTTATGAACTATATGTTTGAAGTTAAAAATGAGCAACTTATTAAGAAAAAATTTGCATCAAAAGTTTCTAAAGATGTTATGGAAAATCTTTTACAAAATCCTGAGGCCTCAACATTTGCAGTGATGGATAAAGAGATAACCGTAATATTTAGTGATGTTCGTGGGTTTACAAATATCTCTGAAGCTATGCCAAATGCAAAGGTTCTTATTGAATTTTTAAATGAATATATGGATCCCATGACTGAAACTATTATTGAGTATAAAGGAACAGTTGATAAGTTTATTGGTGATGCTATTATGGCGTATTGGAATGCACCTTTAGATATTAAAGATCATGCAACACAAGCAGTTATAGCAACATTGGAACAACTTCACCAACTCGATACACTCAATGAAAAATTAAGAGCAGATAAACGTTTTGAAGCTGTTGTTGCTATGAGTGATAAAAAAGGGATTCCTATTATAGATATTGGAATTGGAATTAATACAGGTATGGCAATAGTAGGGGAGATGGGAAGTTCAAGAAGAAGTGACTATACTGCTATTGGAGATTCAGTTAATCTTGGTTCACGATTGGAATCTTTGTGTAAATTTTATAACTCTAAATGTAATATCTCTAACTTTACAAAGGCACAAATTGATGAATCAAAATATATTTTTAGATTTTTAGATTTAGTAACAGTAAAAGGGAAAAGTGAACCTGTTGAGATTTGGCAAATTCATGATTATGATAGAGATGAATCGTACCATAAACTATATCCTGTTTCAAAAGCTCAACTTTTTAAAGAGTTAAATCTCTACCATAAAGGTATAGCACTTTATAAAGAAGCAAAATTTAAACAAGCATTAGAAATTTTTAAAGATATAGAAACATGGAAAAATAAAACAAATAAAAATATATATAAAATTTATATTGAACGTTGTGAACACTATATAGAAAATCCACCTAAAAATTTTACAGGTGTTTTTGTTCATACTACAAAGGGTTAATTAAAATACTCTTTGTAATATCTATTTGATGGCGACCAAATAAGCCATCCACCTGTTTTTAGGTCTTTTGTTGCTTTAATTTGTGCAGAAATCTCTTTCTTTTTATAATGCTTTTTTGTATGTGCGTAATCTTTAAAGTGTTGTAACCATGGACGAATACGGATAGGATCTACTTCATCTTCAATATTTGCAATACTATTATATATAACTTTATAAGGATATTCTGCTGGATATTTTACACGAAAACTTCCACTTGCAAAACCGGAAGGGTAGAGCATAGGAGAGAGATAATCTGCATATTTTATTAAAGATGGAACAGTTTGTCCAATATTGCAATCATCTTTACTCCAACATACATTTCCATACGTATCTACAGAGATAAAAACACCATATTTTTGTAGACGTTTTTTTGCTAGGGCTAAGAAAGATTCTATTGCTTGAATTCTATTTTCTTGAGTATTTGCTTTTGAAAATCTTAAAGAAGATTTAGCAGGAAAACGGATATAGTCAAAATTAATTTCATCAAATCCAACTTTTGCAGCTTCTTCTGCAATAGAGATTGTATATTTATGAGAGCGTTTATCAAAAGGATCTACCCAAGCCATACCATCATGGTTACGCCAAATTGTTCCATTATTCTCTCGTACTACATACTCAGGATTATTTTGTGCTTGCAACTCATCTTTAAAAGTGACAATACGTGCAATTGTATAAATTTTTCTTTTTTTTAACTCTTGCATAAATTTTTTGATATTTTTATTTGTTCTTTGTTTTGCAGCTCCATAACTATTTGCTTGAGCAAAAGAGGTTCTAAATGAGGTAAGACCATATTCATTTTTAACATCTATTACAATACTATTAAGTTGTGTGGAATCTATAATATTTAGAATATTTTTAAGTTTTTTAGAGTTATTACTTGCATTCCAAAAGGAAAGATAAAGAGCTCTAACTTTAATTGGTTGAAGATATATAGAAACTTTCTTATTGTTTTTATTAAAATGGTATGGTTTATAGCCATATGCTTTCACAAAATACTCTGTTTCATTAGACTCAAAATAATAACGTCCACTTATACTACTATAAGTAAAATGTGTTGCATCTCCAATAACTGCTCCAACAACAGGTTTTTTAGTTTTTGCATCAATAATAAATCCAGAAAAAGCTTGAAGTGAAGTGAAAAGAAAAATAGATAAAAAGTAATATTTCAATAAAATTCCTATCTAATATTTAAATATGCTTTTAAACTTACATCACTCCATGCTTTAGAGAGTTGTAAATAGTTATCTATTGAAGCATAAACATCTTTAAATGCACTATTTTTTGCACTTTGTTCTGCAATAACCTCTACAAGAGCCTTTTTTCCTGCTTCATTAACATCACTTGGGAATTTACCAAGTTTTACACCAAGTTCTTTAAGTTTTTGAAGTGCAACAATATTTTGAGAATGAAACTCATAAATCATTCTTGAGTTCATATCGTTTGCACACACCTCTACAATAGCTTTTTGTTCAGGTGAGAGTTTTTCAAAAAAGTGTTTATTAAAAGTAAGTTCTAAAATAGAACCTGGTTCATGCCAACCAGAGTAATAATATGGTGCAACTTTGTAAAATCCCATTTTAATATCAAGTGCTGGTCCTACCCACTCTGTAGCATCTATCATCCCACGTTCAAGTGACGTGTAAATCTCTCCAGCTGGTAATAAAACAGGGTTTACCCCCATTTTTGCAAAAACTTCACCACCAAGCCCTGGAATACGCATTTTAAGCCCTTGCATATCTTTTAGTGATTGAATCGGTTTTCTAAACCATCCACCCATTTGAATATTGGTATTTCCACCCATAAACGGATGAAGATTGTACTTTGCATAAAGTTCACGCCAAAGCTCCATACCCCCACCAAAAAGCATCCAAGAGTTAATCTCTTGTGCAGTAAAACCAAAAGGGATACCACTAAAAAGTGAAAAAGCAGAATTTTTTCCTTTCCAATAATAGGGCCCAGAGTGAAAAGCATCTATTTGACCATTACTTGCTGCATCAAACACTGCAAGTGCTGGAACAAGTGTATTTTTAGGATAAAGTTTAACCTCTAAGTTACCACCACTTACCTCATAAACTCTTTTTGCAAAATACTCAACACCTGTTCCCATAATAGGAAAATGAGCAGGCCAACTTGTAGCTAGCTTAATAATTGTTTTTTTTCCACGATTATAATGAACACTCTTATGCTCAGACTTTTTTGGATGTTTTGAGTAGTCTATTGCGACATGGTTACTATCGTTACAACCACTTAAGGCTGCTGTTGCACCAAGTGCTGTTGTTGTAGTTAAAAATTCTCTACGGTTCATAATGGTACTATCCTAAAATTCAAATGATAATTGTGCTTCTTGTGTTTGAGACTGTAACACTTCCTCTTTTGTTGCACCATAAATAAGAGCAAAGTTAAAATCAGATTTTTCTAATATTTTTACAATATCTTTTTTTGTTTTGTAATTATAAACATTTTCATATTTACATTCTAAGTCTAACGGTAAAATATAGAGTTTTTTTGCCCAAGAGGCCTCTTTTTCTAAAAACTCTATCTCTTGTTTTATAACCAAATGTTCTGTTTCGAAAATAAGTACTCTACTTGTTGAACCATACTCCCTTGGTTGAAGCTTTGCATTAACAAATTGTGGTTCAAAATGTTTTAAAAGTTGTAATTTTTGTAGTTTCACCTCTACATTAAATTCACTAGCAACACCTAAAAGAAGTTCTAGTTTATCTAAAAAAAGAGCAGGGTATTGTACCTTTTCATAAAGTCTCTCTCTATAAATAAAAGAAGATTCAAAAATTGTATTTTCATAAAGAGTTATTTTTTGTGTAGGCTCTTTAAAAAGGTGAGAATGTGTAAAAATATCCTTATCTACTAAAGCAGGGGAGAAAATCACCTTTGCATTTTGAGAAAGGTTTAAAATACTTTTTAAGAGAGTTTTATTTTCACCCTCTAAAAAAGTAAATGTAGAATCTGTAAAAAGTTTTAAAGCTGTATGAAATGTTACACTGTCACACTCATACGACTCTACATTTTTTTCAAGTACAATATAGCGTAGAAGTCGCTTTAGAGCATCTTCTAAGTCATTAACTTTTATCCATGCTATCTCTGTATCGCTAAGGGGAACCTCTTTATCTACAACAATACCATATGCACCATTTTGCACAGCTTGCTCTATAGTAGAGTTATCAAAAGCTAAAAACAGATCACCCCTTTTTACATTTTTAGCCTCAATAACAAGATTGTTAAAAAGGCTAACAAAAGGCTCATTTAAAAGAGTTGCACGAGTAAGAGCTAAAACATTTTGAAGTCTCATCCAATAGGTGTTCCTGACTTTTTAGGTTTTTCTGGACGAACAAGTGCAAGACCATCTTCATCTTTTGCAGCTAAAAGCATACCTTCACTTAAATGACCCATTAGTTTTGCAGGTTTTAAGTTTGCTACAACACACACTTGTGTATTTACCAAAGACTCAGCAGAGTAAAACTCTTTAATTCCAGCTACAATTTGGCGAGGTTTCTCTTCCCCTAAATCTACTTGTAATAAAAGAAGTTTTTTACTTTTTGGTACTTCTGTAGCTTCAACTACTGTTCCAACTTTTAAAGAAGTTTCAAAAAACTGTCCAATCTCAATAAGGTTATCTTCCTCTTTTTTTGTCTCAACTTTTTGCTCTTTTTTAGGTTGCTCTTTTTTTACTTCTTGTTTTGGTTGCTCTTCTGGCATTAAAGGCTCCTCTATGCGTGGGAAAAGTGGTGGAATTTTTTCAATTGTAAATGTTTCTAAAAGATTTTTATTTAACACTAAATCTTCATAACTTTTTGTATCTATAGTAAATGAAAGTGCAGATGCAATTTTATTTGTTGTCTTTGGCATAAAAGGGTGAAGCATAACAGATGCCTTAGCAAGCAAGTTTGCAACAAGTGCTACTGTTGCAAGAGCCATATCCTCTTTACCTTCTTTCATTTTAGCCCATGGAGCATGCTCTTCGATTGCTTTATTTGCAATACCAAAAATTTTCCAAAGCTCCTCTAAATATCTATGTGGTTGAATATTTTGCATAAAAGCATCAAGATTATCTAAAATCTCATTTGCTGCTGTTATCTCTTTTTCATGATATTTTTGTACATCTTTACTATCTATAACAAATGCACTATATTTTCCACTCATACCAATAATACGATTAAGTAAATTTCCTAAATCGTTACTTAGTTCTGAGTTAATTCTATCTATAAAAGCACGTTGAGAAAAATCACCATCTTGACCAAATGGAACTTCACGCATCATAAAATAGCGTAAATTTTCAACACCATAAGCGTCTGCTACCTCTTTAGGGTGTACAACATTCCCTTTTGATTTACTCATCTTCTCACCATCACGTGTCCACCAACCATGTGCCGCGATATGTTTAGGAAGTGGTAGATCTAAACTCATTAAAAATGCTGGCCAATAAATAGCGTGAAAACGTAAAATATCTTTCCCTACAAAGTGGATATCTGCAGGCCAAAAATCCATTTTTGCTTCATCTTTACCGTAACCAAGAGCAGTAATATAGTTCATAAGTGCATCAAGCCATACATACATTACATGTTTGTCATCATTAATAGACTCTGGCATTTTTACACCCCAGCTAAATGATGTTCTAGTTACCGAAAGATCACGTAGTCCACCTTTTACAAAGTTAATAACCTCATTTGCACGTGAGCGTGGAAGGATAAAATCTGGATGTGCTTCATAATAATCTAGTAGTTTTTGTTCATAATTTGAAAGTTTAAAAAAGTAGCTTTCCTCTTTAATAACACTTGTACTTCTTCCACAATCTGGACAAAATTCACCATCTTCTAATTGTGTTTCAGGAAAAAAAGTTTCACAACTTACACAGTAATGCCCCTCATAAAAATCTTTGTAGATATCACCTTTGTTGTACATTCTTTCAAAAGCTTTTTGAACACCAGCTTTATGGTCTGCATCGGTTGTGCGGATAAATTTATCGTAACTTATCTCAAACTCATCCCATAAATTTTTAAATGTGGCACTAATCTCATCTGCAAATTGTTGTGTTGGTTTATTATTTTTCTTAGCAGATTCTTCTATTTTTTGACCATGCTCATCTGTACCTGTTAAAAAGAAAGTTTCCTCACCTTTTAAACGCTCATAACGTGCAACTGTATCTGTAATAAAAGTAGTGTACGCATGACCAATATGCGCTTCCCCATTAACATAGTAGATTGGTGTTGTTACATATTTACTCAATTTTTCTCACCTATATTTTATTTTTTGTTATTTTAACTAGATTTGTATTAAAACTCAAATCCACCTGTTTCACCTTTACTCATAGAGTTATAAACCGCGTCTATATATTCATCACGCAGTTTACACTCTAAAAAAGAGTCACATTCACTACAACTTTGAACACCTTTTTGTTTTTGGCACTCTTGAAGTTTTAGAAGCATCTCATCAAGATAAAGTTCAAATTTATCTTTTTGTTCAACCTCATTAGACATTTTGAGAATAAACCTCTTTTACAACACTTACTTCCTTTTTAGAACCAAAAAAACATGGTGAAGTATCATGTACATGAGCAAAACCTAAACTAAGAAGAGGCTCTGTACCATTAACAGCTTCACCTCCAGCTTTTTCATATACAAATGCAAAAGGAAAAACTTCAAATAAACGGCGAAGTTTTCCATCTGGTTTATCACTCGTTGCTGGATAGCTAAATAAACCACCACCTTTAAGTAAAATTTGGTGTAAGTCTGGAACCATTCCACCAGAATAACGCAGACGATACCCTTGTGCAAAGAAGTTATCTATCATCACTTTATGGTATGGTGGCCAATTTTGTTGTGTTCCACCTGGAGCCATAAGTTTTCCTTTGTTATTAAGATGAATCTCTTTAACAAATTCAAAATCTCCCGCTTGTAAAAGGTAGAGTTTTACTTTGTTATGTGCAAAAACCATCTCTACACGTGGACCATACACAACATAACAAGCAGCTACCATTTTATCTGCTCCAAAGCCACCTTCATAAATTCCAAAAATAGAACCAACACTTAAGTTTACATCTACAAGTGAAGAACCATCAAGTGGATCATAAGCAATATAATACTTTCCATCTTCGTGTAAAAGCTCTTGATGCGTTTTCTCTTCACTTGCAATTGTATGAATTGAAGCTACTTTTGAAAACTCCTCTTCAATGATCATATCACTTTTAATATCAAGTTCAAGTTGTGTTTCACCTGAACTATTTTCTTGTTGAGAATAACCTATATCCTTAACATCTATTGCTTCTTTTATACGTTTTGCACTTGCTTGAATTGCACTAAAAATATCATTCATTTAAACTTCCTTTGCGTTTTGTAAAATCCATGAAATAATCTCATCTATATCATTTAAATCTAAAAGAGCTACATCTTTTGGAATATTGTAATTAGCTATTTGAACTGTTTTATCCGTCGCTAAAGCATCCATATAACCAAAATATGTTTCATCTATTTTTTCTCGAAAAACTGAGATTCTTGGGAGAGGTAAATCTTTTAAACCCTCAACAAGTAAATAATCAAAATCTCCAAAAAGTTTAACCATATCTTCTAACTCTCTTGCTCGTTTAGAAAAAAGTGTTGTACGAGTAGGGGAGGCTACAATAACCTCTGCCCCTGTTTGGGAAAATTTATAACTATCTTTTCCCTCTACATCAAATCGTGCTTTGTCTCCTGGATCATGTTTAATAATAGCTACTTCTTTTTTATGCTCATTCATAAGTTTTTGTGCTATCTTGATAATAAGCGTCGTTTTCCCACTATTTGATGGTCCTGTAAAAGCAATAGCTAATCTTTTTTTCAAATTGTTTATCTCTTGTTGAAAATTTTTATAAGATTGTACAAAAGAAAAGTTTAATAAGATATAATTCAGTAGATTTTTTAAGGATTTAGAATGAAAAGGGTAATTTTTTTTACACTCTTAGTTTTTTCTTTAACTGGATGTTCCCATAAAACTGCTTTTAGTGTTTTTAATATCTCCAAAGAGCAGAAAGTTTTAGCTGCAAATACACAAAGAGTAAAGCTACTTCAAAATGGAGAAACACTAGGTATCATAAATGTTACATATCTAAATAATTTTCATCACTATAAAGGGAATAAGCAAGTTTTTTTTATTGCACTTTATCTTAAAAATAAAAATCAATACATAAGTTTTTTACTCAACAATAAAAAAGCTATCTATACAGAAAAGCTTCCCAAAGAGAATCGATATGCTAAACTTTTAGGGCTCAATGAAGATTGGAACCAATTTTATAAAGTTGTTTTTAATGTAGATAAAAAAATTCTTCTTTTTAGTTGCGAAAATACTCAAAATTCTCTTGCTTCTTTAACTTTTTTAACATATTAATTAAAGAAACCTCCTCTTGTAAAATAGTTTTGTAAACAATATAGTTTGCTAAAACTTTTTTACCATACTCTCTTGTTTCAGAATTTTTCATAAGCTCCATACTTAAATAGGGCTCATATTTTTTATTACTAAATGCACCACTTCTAATATGGCGTTTTAAAAAGCCTATACCACCATTATATGCGTATGCAATCAAAAGAGGATGATGAAGTTTTTTTTGTAACCATTGAATATGTTTACGTGCATATTCAATATTTTTTTTAGGATGAAAAAAATCTTTATATTGCACTTTTTCATGTTTTTTTTGTGCAATTTCATCTATTAAAAAAGGCATAAGTTGCATAAGACCTAGTGCGTAAGATGGTGAAATAGCAGAGGGTATAAAACGGCTTTCTTGACGCATAATAGCATATACTAAAGCCTTTTCATCATTTGTAGCATCTAATAAATATTGATTATATGGCATCACATAAGCATGAAATTTATAATCATAAGCTTTTTCTAAAATATAGCTTTGAATTGGCACCATATTTTTTTGTTGATACTCTAAATAAAGTTTAAAAAGTTTCTCTTTTGGTGTTTTTTTTAATTTTTTTGAGATTTTATACCAAATAAAAGGATCTTTTATATCTTCATAGTTATATTGTTTATTTGTCTTTGTGTATGTAAAAAAATTGAGTGGTGGTTTTTTTAAAACTTCTCTTGCATAAAGGGTATAGATATTGATATTTTTACTATATAACAATGCTTTTAAGACTCTCTTTTTCTTTGTTAATTTGTAAAGCCAAAAAAGTGTTTTATCTTTGTCTGAATGTTTTTTATACTTTTTATATGCTTTTTTTAGATGTTTAATAGCTTTTCTTTTTTTATCTTGCTTAATATAAAACAGAGCCATTAAAAAGTTTGATTTTGCATCTAAATTTTTTGGTTTTAAATTGTAAAGTGATCTTTGTAAGTTTTTTAATTTTTTATCTCTCATTACTATATCTATAAACTGTGCCATTTTTATAGAATGGGCCAATGTATTTATATAATTTTTATTTATATATAAATCGAGATGTTTTTGACGAAAAGTTTTACTTACATTAATAAACATTCTTAAAACTGTATCATTATCATATTTTTTATATGCTTCAATAGAGTAGGGTTCACTTTGAATAGCAATCAACCTTTTTTGCCAACTTTTTTTTACCCTTTTTTTTACTTTTTCCCTTTGAGTATTATTCATATAAAGAGTTTTATATGACATAAATGCATATTCTAAACATCTTCTATTTTTAATATTGTAGAGATCTTCCCTTTTTTGACATTGTATTTTATAAAGCAATTTTGCATCATTTGGATTTTTCTTTAAATAAAGTCTTTGTAATTTTTTAGTATGTCGTTTTACTTGTCTATAAGCAGCAATGGCAGAATTTTTAGAGATATTTTTTTGTTGAAGATATTGCCAAATAAGAAAATCTTTAGCTATACTTGAAGGTTTTGAATTGATCTCTCGTAGGGTTATTTGAGCTAATAAAGTAGCACTAAACAACCCTACAAGAACAACAAAACGAAGCATAAATTTTTTATAAAGTAGTTGCTAAAGTATTAAAAACTAAACTTACTAAAATCATAAGAACCTGAAGAGCAATAACCACAACAAGTGGAGCAAGGTCAAGTCCATTAAAATTTGTTCTTATGTATCTATTTACCATTGCATATGCAGGGTTTGTAATACGATATAAAAATTGAACAATAGGATTAAAAGGGTCAGGATTTACAAAACTTAAAAAAGCACTAATAATAATAACCCAAATATAAACTTCAATTAAACCATTTACTAAACTACCAAGTTGTGCTATAGCTATACCTAAATTACTCATTTTATAATCTCTCCTAAATAATTTTTGAGATGTTTATACACCTCTTGAATATTTTTTTCATCTTTAAAACCAGTTAAAAGTATAGAGAGTGACTCTAAGAGTTTCTTTTCCTCTATTGCAGTTTTTTTAAGAAGATAATTTTTAAAATCTTCAAACTCTTCAAAATGTGTCGCTTGATTTATAGTTTCTTTTAAAAGTTTTACCTCTTTTTGAAGCTCTTGAGGAATTGTTTTTTTTGCAAAAATAGGTTCAATTTTTGAGCGTAACTCTTTTGTTGTTGCTATATCTTGAAGATAAACTTTTGCTAAAGCTCCTATGCTTGCATCTGCAAATCCAACATAACGGCTTAACTCCTTATTATCTAACATTTTAAGATGTTCTTGATTAATCTTTTTTAATTTTTCAAGATCAAATTCGATAGAAGAGGGTGCAATTTTTTCTATATTAAACCAATCTATAGCTTCACTGAGTGTAAAAATCTCTTGAGGAGTTTCATTTCCAAGTAACACTAAATAATTACTAATTGCAGCAGGTAAAAAACCATCTTCTAAAAGAGTTTTTATAGTAAAATCTTTTGCATTTTTTATCGCTGGAAGATGAGCATACACTATCTCTTTTTGATAATTTAACTCATTTCTTATGTGAATTTGCTTAGGTGTATCCTCTATATACTCCTCTTTACGAACAATAATAGATATATCATTTAACATATCATCTACAGCAGAAGCAAAATTTTGTGTTGGAGTTTTATCCATATTTAAAATAGTAAAACTCTCCATATCTTCTATAGAAAAATTTACCTCTCCTCTTATGTAATCTTTAAAAACAATAGGAGAAGTAGGGCGTTTGATTCTCACTCTAAAGGGATGTTCATTATCTATAACAAGTTCTGGAGGAAGATTCATACAAGCATCATCATATCTATATGTTTTTTGTTCCTCTTGAGCTTCTTTTTGTTTTTTCTCCAGGTATTCATCTGAGCAAAAACAATTAAATGCTTTTTTATTATGTAAAAGATCAAGTGCCATAGCAGAATGAAAACGGAAGTTTTGAGTCTGATAAACGACTTGAGAATACTCTAAACCAAAAAGTTCTAGTAATCCTAAAATTCTTTGATCTTCCCCTTCTATATTTTTCTCTTTATTAGTATCTTCAATTCTTACTATAAAATTTTCATTTTTTTGTTTAGCAATAATGTAGTTAAAAAGGGCAATACGTAAATCTTCTATATTCATATCACCTGTTGGACTTGGTGCAAATCTAAGCATAAATTATTTTCCTGCGTTATAATATTTTTCTGTGATTGTATCTAAAAAGAACTGAGAAAAAGTTTTGATTGTTTAAAAAGAAGGATGGTGACCCCTAGGAGACTCGAACTCCTGTAACATGGATGAAAACCATGGATCCTAACCGCTAGACGAAGGGGCCATCTTTGTTTGATGGAAGAATTATATAGATATTAAGCTTATAAATTGCTTAATATCTATGATTTTTATTCATAAAAATTACGTAAAGCTCTAATAATTACAGCATTTTTAGAAATACTTTCACTTTTTGCATTTTCATTTACAATATCATAAAGATCTAATGGTAAAGAGATTGAAAAAGTTTTTGTTTCAACTTTTTTCTTTTTAGTTACAATTGAAACAACATTTGTAAGAAGTTCAATAATTTTTTTCGTATCAATTGGTTTTTGAATAAAACTATTTATACCAACTTCAATTGATTCAGAAACTTTTGTAATATCATTGCTTGCAGAAATTACTATAATAATTTGATTAGGGTTTATTGCACGAATTCTACGTGCGAACTCAATACCATCAATACCAGGCATAATAATATCCACAAAAATTACATCAGGTTTGATTGTTTTATAACTTTCAATTGCTTCCTCAGCACTAAGGCATGATGTTACACCTGCAAAGAAATTTTTAAATGTAGAAGTTAATAACTCATTTGTTACTTTTTCATCTTCAACTACCATTGCAGTTAACTTTTTTGTTTGTTGTGTTAATTGAATTAAATCTGTATTTGCCATATTATATTCCTGTAATGTTTGTTAATGTTTAAATTATACACTGTTTTTTATTAATTATTGCAAAAATATTACATTTTCTTTCAATTTTCTGCAATTTTTTTAAATTGTTGCAACCATTCTTCATCTGGTGTTGCTAATTGTTCTTTTTGAATAAGTAAATCTTCTAAAATTTGCTTTAAAGAGATTTCATCCATAAATTCTAATAGAGAAGGGTTAATTGAAGTTGTATTTTGATTGTCATAAGAATTAAGCAGGTTTTGTATCTCTTGAATCAGTTTTTCTTTATTGGTTAACATAATGTAAATTCTCTTGAATATTATATTTTGTACTTTAGGGCATAACTATAAGCCGAGTTTTGTCTTTATAGCATTAATCTACTACACTTTTTACAAAGTATCTCCAGCGAAACAATAGCACAAAACTAAGACGCTAACCATCTGTTTCTTGCTGCCATGTTGGGTTTACAAGCTTCCTATATTGCTATAAGAACTGGTGGTCTCTTACACCACCTTTTCACCTTTACCACAAAAAAGTGGAAGTAATATTTCTGTTGCACTTTCCCTCGTATTACTACGGCCATTAGTTAAATGGAACATTGTCTTAGAGCAGCTCGGACTTTCCTCTTGTAAAAAACAAGTAACTATATGTTATACCCTAAAAGTATAAGTATTGTACAAAAAAAAGGTTGTGATTTAGATAAAAAAAGGAGAAAAAAGTAGGGCAGTCGCCCTACTTTTAAGGTGGTGTTTTGTAAAAAATTATTTTTTAGCAGCCATTGCTTCTAAAGCGTATTTTTCACCAAGTTCATATGCAACTTTATTTACATCATGAACCTTTGCAGGTACTTTAGAAAGCATAGTCTCAATAAGTACCTCTTTATCAAGAGGTTTCATAATAGTATTAGCAATTGCTAAAGCAACAACAGATTGAGTAATAACGTTACCAACCTCTTCTTTTGCAATTGTAATAATTGGAATTTCATAAATAGTCCATCTTTTTCTATCTTCTTCAGTTGGATGAACAAGGTTAGGATCAATTACAATTGTACCTCCCTCTTTCACACCATTTTTAAAAAGATTGTAACTTACATTTGCAACAGAAAGCATAAAGTTAATTTCACCATCATTCGCATATGGATAGAAAATTTCTTCATCATCTAAAGTAATATCAACAACTGTTGGACCACCACGAACTTGTGATGTATAAGTCGCAGTTTTTAGTCCATAACCACCAGTTTTAATTTTAGCTGCAGCAAAAATCTCACCAGCAAGAAGAACACCTTGTCCACCAACACCTGTAAATCTCATTAATGTTCTAGCCATTGTGTGTCTCCTTATATTTTCTTAGCAAAGTCATCTTGAGTGATTTTCTTTCTCTCACCTTGATGTACTTTTTGGATTTCTGCATACATTTCACAATACTCTTCAGCTTCACTATCTTGTTTTAAGATACCTAAAGGAAGAAGGTTCATTTGTTCCTCTTCACTTAGAGTATCATATTTTTTCTTAGCAATAGAGATGCTATCGATCCAATCAAGATTTTCGATTGCAGAAAGCATTTTATTTTTACGTCCTAAGTTAATATGACAGTTAGAAAGAACTTCAACATAAGAGAAACCTTTGTGCTCCATCGCTTTAAGAAGAGTTTTTTCTAATTTCTTAGGATCAATTACACTGTCACGCGCAACAAAAGATGCACCAGCAGCGATAGCTAACTCACAAGAATCAAAAGTTGGGTCAATATTACCAGCTTTTTGAGAAACAGTCCACATACCTCTTGGAGTAGTTGGAGATGTTTGAGAGTTTGTTAAACCATAAATAAAGTTATTAATAACAATCATAGTCATATCAATATTTCTTCTACAACCATGAATTGTATGGTTACCACCAATAGCAAGTGCATCACCATCACCAGCAACACAAATAACAAGTTTATCTGGGTTAGCAAGCTTAACACCTGTAGCATAAGCAACTGTTCTACCGTGAGTTGTATGGATAGTGTTAAAATCTACATAAGATGAGAAACGTCCAGAACAACCAATACCAGAAACAACACAAACATCATCTTGGCTTACACCCATTTTATCAATAGCTCTGATGAATGCTTTTAAAATTACACCATCACCACAACCCCAACACCATAATGTTGGCATCTTTTCAAGTCTTAAGTATTTATCATAATTAAATGCCATCTTATAGCTCCTTTACTTTATTTACAATCTCATAAGGAGAAAGTGGTCTACCATTTACTTTAAAGAGACCTTCAATATCTAATCTTGAAGTAGCACGTTGTACTTCATCTCTATATTGACCAATATTAAGTTCTACTACTAGAACTTTTTCAATTTTATCTGCATACTCTTTCATCTTTTCTGCAGGAGATGGCCAAATAGTAATTGGTCTAAATAGACCTGCTTTAATACCTTCATTTCTTAAGTGACGAATAGCCTCTTTAGCTGCAAGAGAAACAGAACCATAAGCAACAATCATAATCTCTGCATCATCCATCATAAACTCTTCGTAAGATTCAAGTTCATCTTTGTGAAGCTCAACTTTATCTTCTAAACGTTGAATAAGTTTACGACAAGTTTCAATCTCTTCAGTTGGGAAACCATTTTTATCATGGTGAAGCCCTGTAAAGTGATATCTATAACCTTTAAACATTGGGTTAAGAACTGCTGGTTGATCTGCTTCACATTCATATGGGAAATACTCATCAGCTGGACCATCAAAAGTTTTACGTGGAACAATTCCAGCTTCAACTTCCTCTTTTGTTGGAAGCATTGCTTTTCCATGCATATGACCTAAAGTCTCATCTAAAAGTACAAATACTGGTTGCATAAATCTATCTGCAAGATTAAATGCTCTTACAGTTTCAGTATAACACTCTTCTAAAGAACCAGCACAAAGTGTGATTGATTTATAATCACCATGAGATGGGTTTTTAGCTTGCGCAATATCCCCTTGAGATACACGAGTTGGAAGACCAGTTGATGGACCACCACGCATAACATTAACTACAACTATAGGAACCTCTGCCATTTGAGCAAGACCTAAGTTCTCAGCTTTTAATGAAATACCAGGGCCTGAAGTTGCAGTAAGTGCACGTTGACCTGACATTGCAGCACCAATTACAGCACAAACACCTGCAATTTCATCTTCCATTTGAATTGCTACTCCACCTTTTTTTGGTAAAAGGTCAGAAATAACATGCATAACCTCACTTGAAGGTGTTAGTGGATATCCACCAAAAAACATACATCCAGCATCAACAGCTGCCATAGCAGCTAATTCATTACCTGTAGATATTACTTCTCTTGTTGCCATTAGTTCGCCCCTTGTTCAATTGAATAATATTTATTCGCTTTAATAGCTTCTTGACGAGCTTTTGCTTCATCAGTAAGTTTAGCAAAACTATAACCTGCTTCTTTATACTCTTTTCTATCTGCTACAAAAATAGCAAAGTCTGGACAAGAAAGCTCACATTCATTACATCCAATACAAGACTCTGGATGCTCTACAGCAATCATAGCTCCAAGTGTTGAGTGTTTTTCATATCTCATTGCAAGTACACCAGATGGACATACTGATACACAAACATCACATGCTTTACAGTTATCTGTATTTACCCATACAGGTTGATTACCTGGGTTTTTAGTTGTAAAAGTTCCCATTTATTCTCCTAAATTATTAAAATACAATATCATTGTATTACTATACTTTTTCCATTCATAAAGAGAAGTTATCCCTTAAAAAAGAATAAACATCACTTTTGTCGGAAAAAGGATAACTTACTTTTATTAAAATTTTTCTCAACTGTGCTACAAATGCCCTACTTTTACATAAAATGTTACTTTTTTGGGCTCACACAAAAGAAAAAAACTATTTTTTAGCTAAAACTTCAGCTACTGCTTTACCAATTTCAGCTGGAGAAACTACTACTTTTACACCAGCAGCTTCAAGTGCTTCCATCTTCTCTTTTGCAGTACCAGCACTTCCAGAAATGATAGCACCAGCATGACCCATACGTTTACCTTTTGGTGCTGTTTGACCAGCAATGAAAGCAACAACAGGTTTAGTGATTTGCTCTTTAATAAGTTTTGCAGCTTGAATTTCAAGATCTCCACCAATTTCACCAATCATAACGATTGCTTCAGTTTCTGGATCTGCTTCAAACATTGGAAGAAGTTGTTTATATGAAAGACCAATAATTGGATCTCCACCAATACCAACTGCAGTAGTAATACCAAAACCTTCTTTAACAACTTGATTTGCACCTTCGTAAGTTAATGTACCAGACTTAGAGATAAGACCAACATTACCTTTTTTGAAAATCATACCTGGCATAATACCAATTTTACACTCATCTGCAGTGATGATACCTGGACAATTTGGCCCAATAGTTTTCATATTGTGTTTAGTAGCATATTGTTTTGCATACATCATATCACGTACTGGTGCACCCTCTGTAATAATTACAGCAAGCTCAATTCCAGCATCTGCTGCTTCCATAACAGCATCTGCAACAAATGCAGGTGGAACAAAAATCATAGAAACAGTAGCACCTGTAGCTTTTACAGCTTCTTTAACTGTATTGAATACTGGCTTACCTAAATGCTCTTGTCCACCTTTGTTTGGTGTAACACCACCAACGATATTTGTTCCATAAGCAATACATTGCTCAGCATGGAAACTACCCTCTTTACCTGTAAAACCTTGAACGATAACTTTTGTATCTTTATTTACTAAAATACTCATATACTATTCTCCTTTCGCTGCTGCAACTGCTTTTGCTGCACCATCTGCTAAATCTGTTGCTGGAATAACATTTTTAATGTTTGCATTTTTAAGAATTTCTGCTGCTTCTGGAGCATTTGTACCATCAAGACGAACAACAACTGGAACATGAACATCTACAAGTTTTGTAGCTTCTAAAATACCGTTTGCAATTCTATCACAACGAACAATTCCACCAAAAATATTAACAAAAATAGCTTTTACATTTGGATTTTTAAGAATAATCTCAAAACCTTTTGCAACAGTCTCTGCATTTGCACTACCACCAACATCTAGGAAGTTAGCAGGTGTTCCACCCATGTAGTTAATTGTATCCATAGTACCCATTGCAAGACCAGCACCATTTACCATACAACCAATCTCACCATCAAGAGCAATATAAGAAAGACCATATTTACCAGCTTCACGCTCATCTGGATCCTCTTCACTTAAATCTCTCATAGCTTCAATTTCTGGATGACGACCAAGTGCAGAATCATCAAATCCCATTTTACCATCAAGTGCAATAAACTCACCCTCACTTGTTCTAATAAGTGGGTTGATTTCAATCATCTCTGCATCATTTTCCATATAAAGAGTATAAAGTTTTTTAGCAAAGTTAATCATATTTTTTTGTTGTACTTTGTCTGTAATACCAAGACCAAATACTAACTCACGACCATGAAAGCCTTGGAAACCTACAGATGGGTCAACTTGAACTTTAATGATTTTTTCTGGAGTTTTTTCTGCAACAGTTTCAATATCCATACCACCTTCAGTAGAAGCCATAATAATTGGCATCTCTGCAGCACGATCAAGTACAACTGAAAGATAAAGCTCATCTTGAATATCAGCACCATCTTCAATATAAACTTTTTGTACAAGTTTACCCTCTGGACCTGTTTGGTGTGTTACAAGAGTCATTCCAAGAATTTCATCTGCAAATTGTTTTACTTCATCTAAAGACTTAGCAAGTTTAACACCACCACCAAGACCACGTCCACCTGCGTGAATTTGTGCTTTAACAACCCAAATAGGCCCACCTAACTCTTTTGCATTTTCAACTGCTTCTTCAACAGTGTGAGCAATTTTACCTTTTGGTGTTGGAACACCATACTTAGCAAAGATTTGCTTTGCTTGATATTCATGTATATTCATCTATTCTCCTTTGTTAAGATTGAAAAATTATTTTACTTCGTATTGTGAACGACCAATTTGATAAAGATCATTCCCATGAGTGTCATTAATAACTGTAATTGGGAAATTCTCCACCTCTAGTTTTCTAATTGCCTCAGGACCAAGTTCTGGATACGCAATAACTTCAGCACTTTTAATCAGTTTACCAAGTAAAGCTCCTGCTCCACCTGTTGCACCAAAGTAGATAGCTTTATGCTCTTGACAAGCATCAGTTACATCCTTATTACGTTTTCCTTTTCCTATCATCCCTTTTAAACCCTCAGCGATAAGGCGTGGAGAGTAGGAATCCATTCTATAAGACGTTGTAGGTCCCGCACTACCTATTGGATCACCTGGTTTTGGTGGTGTTGGCCCAACAAAGTAAATTACTGCTCCTTTAATATCAAAAGGTAGCTCTTTACCCTCATCTAGTAAATCTACTAAACGTTTATGTGCAGCATCACGAGCTGTGTAGATAGTTCCACTTAAATAAACAATATCTCCACTCTCAAGTTGTGAAACTTCTTCATCGCTTAAAGGAGTTGTTAAATAGTATGTTTTACTCATTATAGTTCCTTAGATTGTAATATGTGTATGGCGTGAACTGTGACACTGAACATTTACAGAAACAGGAAGTGACGCAATATGACAAGGATTCGCTTCAATATGTACAGCTAAAACAGTTTGAGTTCCACCCATTCCCATTGTACCAATACCAAGCTTGTTTAACTCAGTTTTAATAGTCTCTTCAAGCTCTGCCATCTCTGGATCTTCATTTACACTACCAATATCTCTAAAAAGTGCATGTTTAGATGAGATTACAGCTTTTTCAAAAGTACCACCAATACCAACACCAACAGTAAGTGGAGGACAAGGGTTTGGTCCAGCATCAGAGATACACTCTCTTACAAACTCAATAACACCCTCTTTACCAGCAGCTGGTGGAAAAACACGCGCACGAGAAACATTTTCACTCCCCCCACCTTTTGCAGCATATTCAATATCTATCTTATCACCCTCTACGATATCCAAATGGATAATTGCGGGGAGGTTATATCCTACAGTATCTTTAAGATTTGCACGTGAAAAAGGCTCACATGTAGAAGCTCTTAAATAACCCTCTTCATACCCTTTTGCTGTTCCCTCATTAATAGCATCTTTTAAAAGACCACCAACAATTTTAACATCAGCACCAACTTTTACAAAAAATACTGCAAGACCAGTATCTTGACAAAGTGGACGAGCCTCTTCTCTTGCAATCTTTGCATTTTCAAGAAGTTGTTTTAAAACCTCTTTACTTACTGGACTTTTTTCATTTTCATACGCTTCTTCCATCGCTTTTAAAGCATCTTGCGGAAGATTTGATGCAGAATAAACTATAATATCTCTTACAGTTTTTACAATCTCTTTATATTGAATCTCTCTCAAATTCTACTCCTAGTCAAAAAATTTGTTCTCTTCTAAAATCTCAATACCTTCACGAATAGAATCAACAGAGATTTTAAATTTTTCTTGAATTGAATCATTAAGTTTTAACTCAATAATCTCTTCAACACCATTTGCACCAAGAACAACAGGAACACCTACACATACATCGTTATATCCATATTCACCTGTAAGTAAAACAGATGAAGGAACAATTGTTTTAGAGTCATTTAAAATAGCCTCTACCATATGCACAATCGCACGACCAGGACCATAATAACCTGATGTTCCAAGATAACGAACAATCTCAGCTCCACCATCTTTTGTACGAGCTATAATTTTTTCCATAGTCTCTTCAGAAATAATATCGCTAAGTGGAATATCGCCAACAGAAATATGTTGAGGAAGAGGAATCATATTTTCACCATGATCTCCTATTACTAAACTTCCAGTTTGACGTGCACTGTATCCTGTTTCTTTTTGAATCTGATATGCCATACGTGAACCATCAAGTGCACCTGCCATACCAACGATTCTATTTTTTTTCCAACCTGTTAATCTATGAATAACATAAGTCATAACATCAAGTGGATTTGAAACACAAATAATGATAGCATCTGGAGAATATTTTTGAACATTACTTACAACATCTTTCATGATTTTTGCATTAATCATTAAAAGATCTGCTCTTGTCATATCCCCTTTACGTGGAACACCAGCAGTAATCACTACAATATCACAATCTTTTAAATCACTTGCATCATTTGCAGCTGTTACAATTGTTCCTTGTGGAGCGTAATAAGAAGCTTGAGATATATCTATAGCTTTTCCTTGTGCTACACCCTCTGCAATATCAAAAAGGATGATCTCATGACAAATCCCCATCATACTAAGTGTATAAGCAGCAGTTGCACCAACGGCACCTGCTCCTACAATACCAACTTTTCTACTTTTCATTTTTCTTCTTACTTTCAGAACCATCTAAGTTGACATAGTCTTTTTCACAATCATCAAAAAAGTTTTTTGCTTCTAAAGCTTCTATCATCTCTACTACTGATTCTACAGAATTTTTAAAACGTGTACGTTGAAGAGTTTTTAAAGTCATCTCAATAATTTGCTCAGCTCCACCAGCACCAATCATAGAGGGAACACCACTTACAACACCACTATATCCATATTCACCCTCTAAATATACAGCACAAGAGTGAATTTGTTTAGTATCTTTTAAAATAGCATCTACCATTACAGCTGTTGATTTTGCAGGTGCATAGTATGCTGAACCATCACCTAGAAGATTAACAATCTCAGCTCCACCATTTTTTGTTTTACGAACAATTTCACCAATCTCTTCAGAATCAAGAAGATCATCAATTGGAACACCAGCAACTGTAGTAAATTTAGGAAGTGGTACCATTGTATCACCATGTCCACCCATTACAGTAGCACGAATTTGCCCTGCTCCATAACCTAGTTTCTCATAAATGAAGTGAGCCATTCTTGCTGCATCTAAAATACCAGCCATACCTAAAACACGCTCTCTTGGAAATCCTGTATATTTATATGTTACATATGTCATCACATCAAGTGGATTTGTTACAACTACAACAATAGCATCTGGTGCATATTTTTTAATTTCCAATGCATAATTTTTTACAATTTCTGCATTTTTAAAAAGTAAATCATCTCTACTCATACCAGGAGTTCTTGGAGCTCCTGCTGTTAATACAACAATTTGACTTCCAGCAATATCTTCTGGACCCTCTGCTGCTCTTACAATCGTATGTTGACGAGCTGCATTTGCAGCTTGAGACATATCAAGAGCTTTCCCTTTTGCAATATTAATACTTCTACCACGAAGAACAACCTCATGACAAGAACCATTCATCGCTAAAATAAAAGCTACAGTAGAACCAAAGTTACCAGTTCCAATAATTGTTACTTTATTTGCCATACAATTCCTTTTGATATTTTTAACTTTCAATTTTTAGCTAAAAACCTTTAGCCAAAAACAAAAAGTTAGAGTTTACGCTTGGGTTGTTTTACCCAAACGTAAAAGAGAACTAAATATTATCGATGATATTATTAAGTGTTGCTGAAGGACGCATTGCTGCTTCTGCTTTAGCATCATCTGGGTGGTAATATCCACCAATATCTTGAGCTTTACCTTCAACTGAAAGTAATTCTTCCATAATTTTAGCTTCATTTTCTTCAAGAGCTTTAGCTACAGGAGCAAATTTTTCTGCTAACTCAGCATTATCACCTTCTGCAAGTGCTTTTGCCCAGTATTGTGCAACATAGAAGTGAGAAGCTTTATTATCTGGCTCACCAGCTTTACGTGAAGGAGCTTTGTTGTTATCTAAGTAACCTTCATTTGCTTTATCTAAGGCTGCTGTAAGAGCTTCAAGTTTGTCATCGCTATGTTTACGACCTAAGAAACGTAAAGACTCAGCAAGTGCTAAGAACTCACCAAGTGAATCCCAACGAAGGTGACCCTCTTTTAAGAATTGATCAACATGTTTTGGAGCAGATCCACCAGCACCAGTTTCATATAAACCACCACCAGCTAATAATGGAACAATAGAAAGCATTTTAGCAGATGTTCCAAGCTCTAAAATTGGATACATATCTGTTAAGTGGTCACGAAGTACGTTACCAGTTACAGCGATAGTGTTTTCACCTTTACGGATTCTTTCATTTGTAAATCTTGTAGCAGATGTAATATCCATAATATGAATCTCTAAACCTTCAGTATCAAATTCTGGAAGGTATTTTTCAACTTTAGCGATCATTTGTGCATCGTGAGCTCTGTTTTTATCTAACCAGAATACTACAGGAATTTTTTCAATTTGTCCACGCTCAACTGCAAGACGAATCCAATCTTTAATTGGAATATCTTTAGCACGGCTCATTCTCCAGATATCACCTTTTTCACATTCAAAACTCATAAGTTCAGTACCATCTTCTGCGGTTACAGTTACAGTACCAGCTTCAGCAAGTTCGAAAGTTGTTGGGTGAGAACCATACTCTTCAGCTTTTTGTGCCATAAGACCAACATTTTGCATAGTACCCATAGTAGTTACATCAAATTGACCATTTTTAACACAATCTGCTACCATCTCTTCGTGAAACATTGCATAAGTAGAATCTGGAATAACAGCAACACACTCTACTGCATCACCTTTACGGTTCCATTGCTTACCACCTTCGCGTACAACAACAGGCATAGAAGCATCGATAATAACATCGTTAGATGCATTGAAGTTAGTTTTACCTGCATCTGAATCTACCATTGCAATTTCTGGATTATCAGAATCTACAACCGCTTGGAAAGCTGCTTTAATTTCAGTTTCTTTAGCGTGACCAGCGATTTTCTTCTCTAAGTCACTCATACCAAGATTAGGATTAACATTTAACTCTGCGAAAACATCTGCATATTTATCAAATACTTCTTGGAAGAAAACAGTGAAAGCATGACCAAACATAATTGGATCAGAGATTTTCATCATAGTAGCTTTAAGGTGGATTGACCATAAAACACCATTTTTCTTAGCATCTTCAATAGTTTTTGCGATGAAAGATTTAAGTTTAGCAACAGACATAAAAGTACCATCAAGAACTTCACCATCAAGTGCATCGATAGTTGTTAACTCTTTACCATTTAAAGCGATAGTTACTTTTTGACCTTTTTCCATAGTAACTGATTTTTCATTACCATAGAAATCACCATCACCAGCCATATGAGCTACATAAGCTTTTGAATTTTCAGCAAATGGCTTAAGTCTATGTGGGTGATTTTGAGCAAATTTCTTAACAGCTTTTGCAGCACGACGATCAGAGTTACCTTCACGTAAAACTGGGTTCACTGCTGAACCTAAACAAGTATTATATTTAGCTCTAATTGCTTCCTCTTCAGCATTTGCTGGATTTTCTGGAAAATCAGGAATATCAAAACCTTGACCTTGAAGTTCAGCAATACAATCTTTAAGCTGACCAATAGAAGCAGAAACATTTGGAAGTTTAATAATATTTGCTTCTGGCTTTAAAACAAGCTCACCAAGTTTTGAAAGTTCATCTTCTGCAAGACCCATAGCAGCAAGAACACGACCTGCAAGTGAAATATCACTTGTTTCTACCTCTACGTTAGCTGCTTTAGTAAAAGCATTAACGATTGGTAGTAATGAATATGTTGCTAAAGCCGGAGCTTCATCAATTTTTGACCAAATAATTTTTGACATGATTTGTCCTCTTTTTTTCTATAATTAAAATTTACAAGTCAATGATAGCATTAAGATAAATAATATTTCATTAGCACACAAAAAGAATATTTATAATTTATAATTTGTTTCATTTAGTAGCACGTCTAATATTCTTTAGGTGTGTAGAATAGTAGCATGTAAAATCGTGTGTGCCATTTTTATTTTTCATAAAATAGAGATAGTTACTCTTTTGTGGACGCAGTGCAGCTATAAGTGCATATTTACCTGTGTTACATATAGGTACACTTGGAAGAGAAGAGTATTTGTATGTATTAAACATACTTTTATCATGTCTAATCCTATAAGCAGTTACTTTTGTATGGGAATACTTCCCATAATTTAATGTACCATCCATTTGTAATTTCATCCCTTTTTTTAATCTATTATAAATTACAGAACTAATAAGTGGCATCTCTTGAATTGAAGCTGCTTCTTTTTCTATTATAGAGGCTATAATAATGTAAGGTAGAAATTTTTCTTGTTTGTAATAACCTAGATATTTTAGAGAAATCTTTTTAAAGTTTTTTTGGGAAAGTTCTAAAAGGAGTTGAATAAATCTTTTTTCATCCAAACCTTTAGGAATATAGTAAGTTTCAGCAAAAAATGCACCCTCTTGAATTGGTGCTTGCTTTTTAAACTCAACAATCAACTTATGAAGATTAAAATGATATTTTTTTGCAAATTCTCGTAAAATAAAATAGGTTGTTTCCCCTGGGATAATTGTAACTTTTTGTGTTAATGCTTTTGCCTTTGTAAGCTTATATAAGAAATCACCTCTTGTTTGTAGAGTACTCTCAAATGAGATCCATCCATTTTGTGGTGTCCCTAAAAAACGTAATAAAAGAGAATCTATCTTTGAAAGATTATAGTTTTTCTCCTGAAATTGTGTTATAATCTTGTTAATAGAGCCTTTTGGAACGTAGAGTATTTTTTGTGTCTGAATTGGTTGTGCAACATAATAAACAAATGATAAAATTAGGATTATAAGCATCATCAAGATGAAATCAAGTATATTAAAAATTTTTCTTACCATTACTTTTTTACTTTTTAGTTTTATTTTTTCTTTATTTCTTGGTATTTCTATAAATTCTATACAAATAGCAGATTTAAAAATCGAGAAATTATACATAAAATGGGATAAAAAACTTAATCTTTCTATACAAAATATAGATTTACGTAACCTAAAAGGTGAAGATGAAAGTTTTAGTATAGTTAAACTACATAAAAAATTACAAAATTTAAAGTATATTCCTACTCTCTTTCAAACTTTAAAACTTCCAAATATTCTTTTAAAAGATGATGTCAAAGCTTCTTTTATTTTTAATGAAAAAGAGCAGGGCTCTTTTGTTATAAATGCTCAAGAAATTCAACTTTTTTCATCTATTTACACTCAAAATAATTCTATTTTTATAAAAATAAAACAATTATCCTTCAAGGATAAAAATATCAATCTATCAGGTGTTTTACAATTAACACAACAAAATGTCCAATCTAAACTAAAAATAGATATCAATGAAGATGCTTCTTTTGTTGCTCATTTAAAATCTTCACAAACAAAACTTTATTATAAAATTGATTCATTAAAGCCTATAAAATCTATTAAATACATTGTAGATGACCTTTTGAATACTCCACCTTATATAAGAGAATGGATTATCGATGCTATAGATATGAAAGAACTTCAAATAAATAATGTTTCTGGCTGGTTAGCTTATGATGATATAGAAAATAGCTATAAAAATCTTAATATTTCTGCAGATATTAAAAAATTAAATTATAGATACAACAAAGATGTAGCACCTATTAAAACAGAGCATACCCTTTTATCATTTCATAATGGAAAACTGATTATCGAACCAAAAGAAGCTTACACTTACAAACAATATTTAGGCAATAAAAATATTATTACACTTGACTTTACTAAAGAAAATATCTTTTTAAATATTCTTTTACAACTCAAAGCAAAATTAAATAAAGATGTTCTAAAAATTTTAAAAGCTTACAACATTGATTTACCATTTTTACAAAAAAAGGGCAAAACAGATACTCATCTTTTACTCACAATTAACCTTAACAATTTAGATGTAAAAGCAAATGGAAAATTTATACCAACTCCAAACTCTTTATTTAATTATGTAGGACTAGATATTACTCTTCATAGTGCTACAATTTTACTCAATAATTATGAAGTTACAATCCCTCAAATGGATGCTTCTTATGAAAATATTATGGATGCTAATGTAAAAGTAAAATTTGATGCTTTAACACAAAAAGGTATTATCAAATTTTATGTTAAAAATATTCATTTACCAGAAACTTCACTCTCAAAACCAGTAGTTGCAAAATATTTTATAGAAAAAAACAATAATCATATAAAAATATCAACACCTTCTCAGTGGAAAGTTTTAGATCAAAATGTAACTATAGAACCTATTACATTACCATTTGATACAGAAAAACTCCTCCTTCATATCCCAACAACAAAAGTAACTGTAGAAGATTATCTTACTTTTTTTGCTACTGGTTCAAGAGATTTTAAAACAGAAATTACAAAACTTAACATTGATATAACAAAATTTCAATATAAAAATATTACATTAACACAAACTGTAAAAAATTTACACTTTATTCATGATAAATCTTTTTATTTTTTCCTTAAAAATAAAGCTAAATTACAATTAGAAAAAACTCCTTTTTCCCTTAAAAATAGCTATGTCTCTATAGATAGTGACTCTTTAACACTCAAGGGTTTTCTTGATGTTAACAATACAGCAAATGCAAAAATTGATTTCCATCATAAATTTAAAACAAAAAAAGCACATCTTACACTTAATAATCTCATTGTTTTTCCACCATCTTTAGGAAAAGAAGTTTTACGCAAAAACAAAACAAATCTTAACTTAACTTTTTACAATAATGAATTACAACTTCATTCGCAAGAATTAGCATTCAATTTTTATACAAAAAAAGAGCAATGGTTCGTAGATTTATTAGATCTTTCAAAACTAGCACCCTACTCTAAATTATTACAACAATATAAATTACAACAAGGAAAAGTTACTCTTTCTAAAACATCTTCTCAAAACTATATAGAATATAATGGAATATTTCAATATCCATTTGAAATTTTAGTAAAACATAATGAGCCTATAAACAATTATACTTTTAATGGTACTTACTCTTTAAATAATGATTTAATCGCTCTTAAACTTAATAAACTTTTAAGCCTTAACTATAAACAAAACAATCTACAACTCTCTTTAAAAAATGGTGGTATTAACCTTAAAGCAACACTCGATATGTTAGATGCTATAAAAGAGAAAAAAACTAAAAATCAAAAAAATAGTAACTTGAAGATCAATTTTAATGCTAAAAAAAGTTATGTTTATCTTTCTGAAAATAGACGTGCCTTAGCAGATACAATGTGGCTACACTTTGGAGACAACAAAACAGTTGCAACTCTCCAATATAAAAAAGGGGAAGCAAAATTTCAACTTGATGATAAAAATGAACTTTATCTCTATGGAAGTAATTTTAATGATAGATTCATGAATGAACTCTTTGCTCTTTCTAAATTTAAAGGTGGTAAACTCAATTTCTCTTTAGTAGGTCCACTTAACAATTTTAATGGAGTAATCCATTTTTCAGATACCATATTAATTGACTATAAACTCTTAAATAATATTTTAGCTTTTATAAACACTATTCCATCCCTTGTAACCTTCTCTATACCAGGGTATAACACTAATGGTTTAGCAGTAAAAAATGCTTATGCTAAATTCACAAAAAAAGGTGATGTTTACAATTTTTCAGATTTATATTTAGATTCTAAAGAGGTAGATATTTTAGGAAAAGGAACAGCAAATTACAAAAAAAATACTATAGATTTAACACTTAATCTTAAAACAGATTTAGCAAGTAGTATCTCAAAAATTCCTGTTGTCGGGTATATTATTTTTAATGGAAAGTCTCTCTCTACAACACTTAAAGTAGATGGAAAGCTAACTGATCCCTCTGTACATTCACTGATCGCTCAAGATATTATCTTAGCACCGTTAAATATTATACAAAGAACTCTAATGCTTCCTTACCATCTTCTTTATGGGGAAGATGATAAGAAATAAAAATTTATCCAAATTTTAATTTTTTAAGAGCTTCCTCTTCATTTTCTTGACGCATTAAAGACTCTCCTACCAAAAAGGCATCTACACCAGCTTTATTAAGATCCTCTAACTGGCCATGCTCATAGATTCCACTCTCTGCTACAATTACTTTTCCATTTGGAATAAGTGGAATAAGGTTATAACAAAGCTCCATATCCATTTCAAATGTTTGTAGGTTTCTATGGTTAATCCCTATAATATCACTTCCAGCATAAATAGCTTTTACAAGATCACTTTTATCATGAACTTCTACAAGAGCTTCCATACCCAAGTGACGAGTATAATTTAGCAATTCTTTAAGTTCTTTCTTACTAAGAGCCGCAGCAATAAGTAAAATAAAATCTGCACCATGAACAAGTGCTTCAATAATTTGATACTTTGTAACAATAAAATCTTTTCTTAAAAGTGGAATCCCAACATAACGACGAATCCAACCTAAATAATCGAGTGAACCTTGAAAAAAGTGAGGCTCAGTTAAAATAGAAATAGCACTAGCCCCTCCCCTTTCATACGCTTGTGCAATTGCAACTGGATCAAAATCTTCACGAATAACACCTTTAGAAGGAGAAGCCTTTTTTACTTCTGAAATAATTCTATAAGGATCTTCTGGTGTTGATGTAAGATATGGAAAAACATCACGTGGAGCTCTTGCATTGTAAGCTAAAGAACGCCCCAACCAATCAAGTGAAAACTCTTTTTCCCTTTTTGCAACATCTTCTCTTGTTTTTTTAATAATATCATCTAAAATCATTTTATTCCTTTTTTCTTAGTTAAACAATTTGAAATTGCTTCTTTATGTATTTTAATCTCATTGTTAGATGTTGTATCTAATTCTAAAACTTTTTTCATAATCTTTTGAGCTTCTTTACAATTACCTAACTTATATTCACCCCAAGCTAATGAATCTAAATAAAAAACAGAGTTTGGATCTTGCTTTAATGCTTCTTTGACATAAGCAATCCCTTTTGTAACATTTAAATCATGATCTATAAGCAAATAACCTAAATAATTTAAAAAAAGTGAGCTCTTCTCCTTTTGAATCACAACCTCTAAACGTGCAATAACTTCATTTAAAACTTTTTTAGATATTTTCCCCTCTTTGGTTGCTTCATACATATAAACAGCACTTTTACCTAAAAATGTATAATCACCTTTTTCCAAATATAGCTTATATGCAAGTTTAGATGCTTTTGTATAATTTTTTGTTGTTACATACAGATTCAATAATGTCAAATTATCACTTTGTGTGTGTTCTAAAAACTCTTGAAGCTCAATAAACTTCTTTTGCATCAAATAAACTTGAATAATCTTTGTTGCTAATTCCTTTGTTGGTTCAACTTTGTAAAGTTTTTTATATATATCTAAAATACCATCTAAGTCACGTTTTTGAGAATAAAAAATCAATAACTCCCTACACACTAATTTTGCACAACCATTAATTTGTATATGAGTTTTTAATAGATCTATAGCTTTTTGTTTTTCATCTAAATAGTTATAATATAAAAAAGCAAGTTTTTGTACAACTGCATCATCATAATTTATTTTATAAGCTTTATCGAAAAATAAAGCACCTTGTTTATACTCTTTTAAATTAAAAAAAGTTTGAGCTATCAATTCGTAGTTTTTTTCTTTAGGTTCTTTATTTTCTAAAGTAAGTGCCAACTTATTTGCTTCTTCATATTTTTCTAAACCTAAAAGAGCATAAACTCGAAAACGAAGTAGTTCTGTATCTTTTGTATCTGCTGGTACAATCTCCAATATTTGTTTATAATCTCTTACTTGAAGCATGGTTTCTAAAGAAGCATTCAAATATTCTTTTTTATGTGACTTTTCATATAAAACTAAAAAAGTAGCTGCTGCTTTTTTATACTGATGATGAGTTTTTGCATCAAGCGCTGTTAAAATATAAAAATCCTCTTGAGGAAATACTTTTGCATTAGTTTCTAGTTCTATTTTTTTTGTTGCACATCCACTAAATAATGCAATAAAAGAAAGAGTTAAAAAATATTTATGCATCTATGATTCCTGGACATTCGAGCTTTAACTCTTCTACACGTGTTTTATAATAATCCCAAAATGGAAATGTTCTACACTGAGTTGGTCTTACATCATAAATAGTACATCCATTGTTTTGTGCATCATAAAAAATACACTCATAAGACTCATCAACTTTTCTCTCTTTTATAGAGTATTTATACCCTTTTTTAAAAAGATATTTCATAGCAAAATCTTGCACATTCAGATCTAAAAATTTTGCAATGGCCTCTATCTCATCTCTTTTAACATAAATATATCCACTCTCTCCTGTACAACATCTACCCATACATGTTGCACATGCTGATGAATCGAAAGTGTAAGGAAAATCTTCTTTTTTTATAATTGACATTTTATACTCTGCGTTTTTGATTTTTTATATACTTGAGTTACCTCTTGTGTAAACTCATCTCCATCAAATACAATAAGTGGTTTATGAGTTTTTACCATAGATTTTGAACTATTTCGTGCATGAATCATAACTAAAGTTGCATCTTTTTCTTTTTTTGGATGAACAAAACGGATATCTACAATACGCAATTTTACATTTTGTAACGCTACACAAATATCAAAAAGTTGTGATGCATCATAACAAAAAATAAAATGTGCTTTTGGTTTTAAAAGTTGAGATACTTTTTTAAAAAAAGCATCTAATGGTAAATGAATATTATAACGTGCATAATAAAGCATCTCGTTTTGACTTTTCTTTGCTCCATCATGATAAAATGGAGGATTTGAAACAATATAGTCATATTTTGTATCTAAATCTAAAGAAAGAAAATCTTGCTTATAAAGAGTATATGAAATCCCATTTACTCTTGCATTATGTGTCACATACTCTTGAAAACTCTCTTGAAGTTCAACTCCATAAAGTTCCACTTTTGGATTATCTCTTGCAACTAAAAGCCCAACAACACCACAACCAGCACCCACATCAAGTACCTTTCCTTTTGGAGAAAAACTATTAATAAAATCATATAAAAAAAGAGAGTCACTATTGTAACAGTAACCAGATTCAGGTTGATAAAGAAGCATTAATTTGCCTTATAATATGTTGCAAAAAATTTTGTTATTGTAATTATATCTAAGAGGGATTAAAAAAGGATAAACGAAGGGTAAATAAGCCTAAAAAGGCTTATTTAAAGAAAAAAACTAGATATTGTCACGAATACCTAAATCTTCTACTAGTTTTAGGTAAGCTTCTTTATTTGTTCTTTTAAAGTATTTCATTAAACGACGACGTTGACCAACTAGTTTAAGTAGTCCAAGTCTTGATGCGTGATCTTTTTTGAATACTTTTAAGTGTTCTGTTAAATCAGAAATTCTTTGAGTTAAAAGAGCAATTTGAACTTCACTTGAACCAGTGTCATTTTCATTGCGACCAAATTTTGCGATAATCTCTTGTTTTTTCGCCGAATCTAAAGCCATAATAGCCTCCAAATGGTATAATATTTTTCTTTCAAAATTGAAAGTTCACAATTATACAAAAAGTTTACTTAATGCTAGCTATTAAATTACCAATAAGCAAATTCCATCCATCAATAAGAACAAAAACAAGAATTTTAAATGGAAGTGATATCATAACAGGAGGTAGCATCATCATACCCATAGACATTAAAATAGAAGCTACCACCATATCTATAACCAAAAATGGTAAAAAGAGTAAAAAACCTATCTCAAAAGCTGTTTTTAATTCACTAATTACAAATGCAGGGATAACAACAGAAAGGGGAACATCTGCAACACTTTTTGGATTTTGCAAATGACGAATCCTAAAAAAAAGTGCTAAATCTTTTTCACGAGTATTGCGTATCATAAAATTTTTAAAAGGGAGTGTTGTTTTTTCAAATGCTTCTTCATACCCTATCTCTTTAGCAACATATGGTTTTATACCATCTTCGTACGCTTTTGTTCCAACAGGCTCCATTACATAAAATGTTAAAACCATTGCTAGCATCACAAGTAGTTGTGTTGGTGGAACTTGCTGTGTTCCAAGTGCTTGACGTAGAAAACCAAATACAATCACAAAACGTGTAAATGTTGTCATAACAAGTACAAGAGATGGTGCTAAAAATAAAAATGTTAGTAAAACTACCACATTTAAAGAGGAAACTAGTTGCTGAGGAGAATCTGGTGCAGAAAGAGAAAGATTTACAGTTGGTACTTGTAAAACTTCTGCATTTAAAGAGAGTACAACTAAAAAAGTAAGAACTAAAAATTTCACCATAACTACATTGCAGCTTTATCTAAAATAGATTGTTTAGCTTTCCCTTCATCCATTGCTTCCTTGCCATAAAAATGGATCTCAACTCTACGATTTTTTTCTTTTCCAGCCTTCGTTGCATTTGTTGCAACTGGTCTATATTGACCAAACCCTGCTGCACTAATACGTTGAGGCTTCACACCATCTTTAATAAGCTCGTGAAGCACTGCCAATGCACGAAATGAAGAAAGTTCCCAATTATCTTTAAATGGGCTATCTTTGCCTGGAGGGATATTATCTGTATGCCCTTGTACACTCACATCTATACTATTTGGTAATTCTTCAATAATAAGTGCAATGCGTCTTAAAAACAATAACGCATCATCATTATCTATTGTTGCACTACCCTCTTTAAAGAGTAACGATGCAGGCAAAGAAATAACAAATCCTTCTTCTGCTTCATCTAAGTTAACAGCACTCCCTTTACCTTTTTCCATCATTTCATTAGCATCTGAAATAGCTTGTTTTACTCTATTTACTGTTTCACTCGTTTCATCTTGAGATTCAATAGGGGTTGATTCTTGAATACGTTGTTTTGAAATCTCTGTTTTTGTACCACCCTCAAGTACACTCATAGCACCAGAGAGTGAACCGATAGCTTCAGAAACTTTTTTTGCATCCATGCTAGACATAGAAAGAAGTAAAACGAAAAAACATAAAAGTAAAGACATTAAATCCCCAAATGCTGCCAACCACTCTGGCATACATTCAGGACATTCAGGACATTTTTTCTTACCCATTAGTCAAACTGACTCACACGCTCTGATGGTGGAAGATAACTAAGTAACTTCGCTTCTAACACACGTGGAGCATCTCCTGCTTGAATAGACATAATACCTGCTAATATCATCTCTTGTACTAAAGTTTCTTCATCATTCCTAATCCCTAAAATAGCAGCAATAGGACCACCAAAAACATTCCCAATAATAGCACCATACATTGTTGTTAAAAGTGCAACTGCCATCGATGGACCAATTGCTGATGGATCTGCCATATTTAAAAGCATCGCAACTAGACCAATAAGAGTACCAATCATACCCATAGCCCCTGCAAGCCCTGACCATGAACTAAAAATAGAACCATGCACTTTATGTCTAGCATTTGTTTGTTCCATCTCAATCTCTAAAAGTTCACGTATCGTATCTGGCTCACTTCCATCTATCGCCATAGAAAGACCCTTTTTTAAAAAGGCATTTTCTTCATTACTAATATCACCTTCAAGTGCTAAAATACCATCTTTCCTTGCTTTTGTCGCAAACTCAACAAGTCTTTGAATAAGTGCTGGCACATCCTCTTGAGGTGGTTTAATAGCAATCATAAAAATTTTTGTAAATTGTTTCATTTGAGAAGGCTTAAATGAAATCATCAATGCTCCTATACTACCACCAATAACAATTAAAGCAGATGGAGCATCTATATAGGCACCAACACCAACACCCATTGTCATAGAGCCAAGTAAAAGTGCCATAATTAAAACTAGACCAATGACCGTACCTAAATCCATCCAATAAACCTCTACAAAAAAAATTTGTCTCAATGATAGCACAAATAATATTTATAACTTCTTAGAACTTCCTCTAACCAATGATTAATAATTTTTTTGATAAACTACCTTAATGAAAAATATTATAAAGTTACTTATTACTATTGCATTGTTTTATTATCTTTCTACACTTATAGATTTTTCAAAACTGCATGAAATTTTACTTAATGGTCATTTGGGGTGGATTGTTTTAGCACTTATATTTCAACTTGCAAGTACCTATTTAGCAGCTTACAGATGGTTTAAAATTTCCCAACTTATCTCTTTTAAAGAGAGTCTTTCTTTTTATGTTCAGAGTTATTTCAAAGGAACTTTTTTTAACCAAGTACTCCCTAGTAGTATTGGTGGGGATGCTGTTCGTATTTTAGATTTAGTACAAAAAAAATACTCAAAAACAGATTCTTTTTATGGCGTTATTGTTGATAGAGTTGTTGGGCTTGTTGGACTTTTGGTACTTAACCTTCTTGCAACTATACTTTTTTATGGTACATTTAATTCAAGTTTTTCTTTACTTATTATAACTATAGCTCTTGGTGGTATTTTAGGGTTTTTATCACTTTTTTATTTAGAGAAAATAAAATTTCTAGCAAATTACAAGTTTTTAGAGCTTTTTCACAAACTTGCACGCAGACTTAATGCTCTTTATCCAACAAAAAAACTTTTGGCTAAACATATTAGCATCTCTTTAATTGTACATTTTTTATCTATCTTAACGATGTATGCTCTCTCTCTTAGTGTTAATTTAGGGTTAAGTTTTGAGGTGCTTCTTATTGCGTTACCACCTGTGTTTTTATTAACGATTGTCCCCATATCTCTTGCTGGTTGGGGTATTCGTGAAGGTGCAATGGTTGGTATTTTTATGTTAGTTGGAGCAGACCAAACAAAAATACTTGCTATGAGTATTTTATACGGCATTTTACTTATTGTAAGTTCCCTTCCTGGATCTTATTTTTGGGTAAAAAGTAAACAAGCAATGTAAAGGATTAAAATGAATGTAGATACAATGAGAAATATAGATCATTATGCTGGTGTTCCTCTTACTTTTATTGGTACACTTTGTAAAAAAACAAAAGAGTTACTCTTTCCTCCACAAAAAGTTAAACCAAAAAATGTACTTTTTATTGAACTCTCAGAAATGGGAAGTGCTATTTTAGTAGACCCTGCTATGCGTAAACTTAAACAAAATATTGAAGGGGAAATTTTCTTTGTTATTTTTGAAAAAAACAAACCATCTTTAATGCTTCTTGAAACTGTACCTGAGAAAAATATTTTTACCATTAAAGAGGATTCCCTTTTTAATATTGCAAAAACAACATTAGAGTTTATTTTTTGGTGTAGAAGAAACAATATAGACTCTGTTATAGATTTAGAACTTTTTTCACGCTTTACTGCTTTGCTTAGTGCATTAAGTGGTGCTACAAATATTGTAGGTTTTCATTCATTTCATAATGAAGGACTTTATAGAGGAGATTTTTTAACAAAAAAAGTGGCCTATAACCCTCACCAACACATTACAAAAAACTTTATTGCTCAAGTTGATGCACTTTTAAGTGAAAAAGAAGAAATTCCTTTTACAAAAAGAGTTATATCTGATGATGAACTCCAAATTGCAAAAGCGGTTATTAGCGATGAAGAGAAAAAAGATGTTTTGGCTATTGTATCTCATTACTATGAAGATTTTAATCCTCAAAAAAATCGTATTGTACTTGTAAACTCTAATGCATCAGACCTTTTACCACAAAGAAGATGGGATAAAAAAAATTATGCAAAAGTTATAGAAAAAATCTTAGCTTATAATGAAAATATTGTTATTCTTTTAACAGGAGCACCAGCTGAAAAAGAGGGAGCACAAGAGTTAGCAAATCTTGTAGATAACAAACGCTGTATTAACTTTGCAGGTGGTGTAAAATTTTTACAACTTCCAGCACTTTATAGCATAAGTGCTATGATGCTTACAAACGATTCAGGTCCTGCACATTTTGCTTCTATTACAAATATGCATACATTTGTTATTTTTGGCCCTGAAACTCCTGCTTTATATGGCTCACTAGGTCCAACTACTCCTATTTTTGCAGGGATGAGCTGTAGCCCTTGTGTAAGTGCTGCAAACCATAGAAAAACACCTTGTAGCGATAATCAATGTATAAAAGTTATCACACCTGATTGGGTTTTTAACACTATGAGAGCAAAACTTGATGAGCTTGCATAGTTTAAAACCCCATTTTTTCCTTTTTTTACTCCTTACATTTTTTGGTGCAATTCGCCTCTACATAGCTCCTCTAACTGGCTTAGGAGTAGATGAAGCACACTATGCTTTATATGGAGAGTTTTTAGATTGGAGCTATTTTGATCACCCTCCCCTTGTTGGTTGGATTGAACATATTTCTACACACTATTTTGGAAATAATGAATTTGCTGTTAGACTCCCAGCTATTATTATTGGTTTTATGACATCTTTTTTACTATATATTTTCTTATATAGTATTACAAAAAATTGGAATATAGCACTTTTAGGAGTTATAGCACTTCACGCTTCTTTTATTTTTAATGCTTTGTTTTTAATGTTTTTGCCAGATACACTCCTTTTTTTAGTTCTTATTCCAACAATTTATGCAACAATTTATGTTGTGCAAAAACAAACTACCATTTCTTGGATAATTCTTGGATTTTTACTTGGTATTGCTGGACTTTCTAAATATACTGCTATTTTATTTGTTGTGCCTATTATTCTTTTTGTAATGATAAAAAAAGAATTCAAACTTTTTATTAACCCTAAAATTATTTTAACAATTATTATTGCTCTTGCTTGTATTAGCCCTGTAATTTATTGGAATATTCAACACGATTGGATAAGCTTTAGTTACCAAAGTAACCATGTTGTTGGAAATCCTACTATAAATTGGGAAAGTTTTGCAAGAAGTCTAGCAGCTCAATTTGCTGCATACAATCCTTTTTTAATGCCTCTTGCTTTTTATGGACTTTACAAAGCCTTACGTTCAAAAGAGGATACTCTATTTTTGGGTGGACTTTTTGGATTAACTCTTTTTGGATTTTTTAGTTACGCTTCACTTTATAAAACTGCTCTTCCCCATTGGAGTGCTTTATTTTATATGTTGTTTATCCCTATTGGTGTTATGTGTGTATATCAAAATGCTAAAAAATATATTAAATTCTCCCTCCTTTTTGGAATTGGCATCTCACTTATTCTTTATGCAGAATTAGCTTTTAAGTTTATTCCTCAACCAGATTTTCAATCACTCCATAGAGATTTATATGGGTGGAATACAATTATACAAAAAGCAAAGGATGTTGCACAGAATAAACCTATTGGTGTAACAAACTGGACTTTAGCTTCACGTGCAATGTTTTACGCAAAAGAGCATAAACAACAGAAGATATATCTTTTAGATAATCGTTTTGATCAATTTGATTTATGGAATGATGCTACAAAACTTCAAGGTAAAGATATTATAATTATTAATACTCACGAGTTTCATAAACAACTCCAAGACTATATAAAATGTGACTCATTAGAGCAAAAAGCAAAACTTGAACTAAAATTACATAATCATTTTATAAATGAAGTGGAATTTATAGAGTGTAAAAATTATCAAGGGTTAAAAAATGAGTAAAAAAACTCTTTTACTAATTCCATTTATTATTGTTTTTAGTTACTTTTTTGTAGATAAAAATGTAGCACTTTATTTTGAAGTACATAAAGATTTTTATGAACCAATTGGAAGTGCTATTAGTGTTTTAGGGGAATCTCATTGGTATATTGGTGGAGGCTTACTTGGATTTTTATTTTTTAAATATATCAAAACAAATGAGCTTTATAAAAATAGAGCACTATTTTTAGTTTACGCAAACCTTTTTTCAGGTCTTTTAAGCATTATTTTTAAATGGTTCTTTGGACGTATCCGTCCATGGGGTTTAGATGATGGAGAGTATGGTTTTTTACTTTTTAAAAATTACGATTTAGGGATTTTTCAAAAAATTTCAGAACATTTTGCTACACTTCAAATCCACCCTGGACTTTATGCATCTTTCCCATCAGGGCACACTACCACAGTTTTTGCAGTTGCAACAGTTGTTGCACTTTTAATACCACGTTTTGTTTATTTATGGTACACTTTAGCAATTATTGTAGCTAGTAGCAGAATTTTAGCACTTGATCATTTTATAAGTGATGTAATAGCAGGTGCAACACTTGGAACACTCTCTACACTTTATCTATACTCAAAAATGAAAGGAAAATTATGAATAAAGAAAAATTAAGTATCGTTATTTTAGCAGCTGGTAAAGGAAGTCGTATGAAATCAAATACGGCAAAAGTTTTACACAATATTAGTGGAAGGCCTATGCTGTATCATATTATTAAAGCCTCTCTTGAAATTTCAAATGATGTAACAGTGGTTATTGCTCACCAAAAAGAGCGTGTACAAGCTGAGATGGAAAAATATTTTGACAATATCAACTTTGTAGTTCAAGATGCAGAAAATTTTCCAGGTACTGGTGGGGCTATGAAAAATGTTACACCAAAAAATGAAAAAGTACTTGTTTTAAATGGAGATATGCCACTTATTACTCCTGAGGCTTTACATGGTTTTATAACAACAGATGCAGATATTATTATGTCTATTTTTGATTTAAAAGATCCAAGTGGATATGGGCGTGTTATTATTAACAATGGTGTTGTTGAGTATATTGTAGAGCAAAAAGATGCTTCAAAAGCAGAACTTCTAACAACAACTGTCAATGCTGGTATTTATGCCTTTAAAAAAGATATTTTAGAAAAATATATTCCCCTTTTAAGTAACGACAATGCTCAAGAGGAGTATTACCTCACAGATATTATTGCAATGGCAAAAAAAGATGATGTAACAATTGTTCCTCTTTTAGTAGATGAGGAGCATTTCAAAGGTGTTAACTCTAAAAAAGATTTAGCAGATAGTGAAGTGATTATGCAAGAGCGTATAAAAACTGCTTTTATGCAAGAGGGTGTTATTATGCAACTTCCTCACACAATTTACATTGAGAGTGAAGTGCAAATTTTAGGTGAGAGCATTATTGAAAACAATGTACGTATCACTGGAAACTCTGTTATAGATAACGCACATATTAAAGCTGGAAGTGTTGTTGAAGATAGTATTGTAAAAAATAGTGATGTTGGGCCAATGGCACACCTTCGTCCACTCTCAAACATAAAAGATACACATATTGGAAACTTTGTTGAAACAAAAAAAGCAACTCTCAAAGGTGTAAAGGCTGGTCACTTAAGCTACATTGGTGATGCAGAGGTAGATGAGGGAACAAACATAGGTGCAGGTGTTATTACATGTAACTATGATGGTATTAAAAAATATCAAACAAAAATTGGTAAAAATGTTTTTGTTGGTAGTGACTCTCAACTTGTAGCACCTGTAACTATTGAAAATGATGTTATGATTGCTGCTGGAACTACACTTACAAGTGGTACAGTACAAAAAGGCAATCTTGCTATTTCAAGAGCAAAACTAAGAACAATTAAAGATTTTTACTATAAATTTTTTGAAAAAAAATAGGAGTTCTCTATGAGAGTGTTCATTTTTTTAGTTCCTCTTTTTCTTTTTAGTGGATGTGGAGAGTATTTTGAAACACCACAAGAGAGAGATGCAAGACTTTTAGAGGAAAAAATTGCCTTTGAAAAAAGGGTTTCTGCTTTAAAAGAGATAGAGCTAAAAAAACTCTCTATGCAAACACAAAAAGAGTTAGAGCTTATAAAAGCTAAAAAAGAGTTAGCAAAAGTAAACAAAGAAAAAGAGCTAGCAGAGATTAAGTTAAAATCTAAACTTGAAAAAGAACGCATTGCACTTGAACTTGAAAAAGAAAAAGCTCTTTTTGAACAAAAGATGCAAGAACAAAAACAAAGTTACGATATGGAGATGCGTCGCTACTTTGTTTTTGGTGGCATTTTTATTTTTGGACTTCTTAGCTTTTTTATCTATACTTACTTTAAAAATAGACGTGAAGATAAACTAAGAGCATATAACGATAACTTAGAAAAATATTTTCACCAAAAAGAGAATGACGCAAGATTGCAAATTGCAAATAAAATGTTAGATACCCTCTCCCAAGGTAACTTAAACAAAGAGCAAGAGAATGCTCTTATTGGTGCTTTTTCTGCTGGTATGCAACAACAAACTTATCAAAAACAAGAGCAAGAGCTTTTAGAACGTAATGATGAGTTCAAACAGATACAACAAGAACCTCAAAGTGGGAAAAAAGATGTAACTGATGCAGAGATTGTTTCCTAATCAATAAAGGTTTTATTTATGTTTAAATTTCTTCTTTCATTATCATGTACATTTCTTTTAGTTGGTTGTCATCATAATCAAGATGATTCCTTTGAAGTTATTCATTACGAGGAAGATCTTAATCTTGCTCCAGCAAATCCAGATAGAGGATTTTACGATTCCACATACGACTTAACAAAAGAGTATGATTATAACCCTTTCCTTTCTACTAAAGAAAATGGTTACACTCTTGTATATACACAACTTTCATTAGAAAATTTTACAAAAATTCAAGAGCTTCCACCCTCTTTACTCGATACTATTGAAAAAAATTTTACAAAACTAAAAGATGCAAAAGTAAAAGCTATTTTTCGCATTACCTACAGAGCTGGTGATGGTGAAGATCCTCAAAAAGAGATTATACTCTCTCATCTTCAACAATTAAAGCCTCTTTTGGAACAAAATTCTTATCTTATCTCCGTAGTACAAATAGGACTTATTGGTGCTTATGGGGAGTGGCATAGTTTTACAGGTGAATTTGCAGAAACAGATATAGACTTTGTTAAAAATAGAAGAGATGTGGTAAATGCCTTAGCAGATATTTTTCCTAATAAATATCTCCAAATTAGGACTCCAATGCATAAAGAGCAACTTTTTGGAAACTCTCAAAACTATTACACTGAAACTACAAAGGCACTTATTACTCCAAAAAAAGCTTTTAGCTCTAATATAAATGCACGTATTGCTCATCACAATGATTGTTTTTTAGCATCTTCAGATGATGCAGGTACTTATGATGGTGATAACATCTCATTTTGGAAAGAGTACGTAAAAAATGACTCTTTGTATTCCCCTATGGGTGGAGAAACTTGTAAAGAGAGTAGTTTTACAACATGTAGTAATGCAATAAAATCTTTAGAACAATTTCATTGGAATTTTGTAAATGACAAATATAATCCAGATGTCATTCAACAATGGAAAGATGAAGGGTGTTATGATGAAATAGCAAAACGACTAGGGTATTTACTTGTTCTGCAAAAAGTTGATTATCTTCAAACAGCAAAAAAGTTATTACTTAAACTTTCTATAGAAAATAAAGGCTTTAGTACACCTTATGTAGATTACAATGTAACTCTTTCACTCAAAAATGATACAAATAGTTTTGAATTTCCACAAAATTTAGATACACGTAAACTTCCTGCAAATGAAGTAACACTCTTTGAAACTGAACTTAATATATCAAAAATTCCAGCTGGAGAATATAAACTCTACTTAGATATAAACGATACTACCTCTGCTGTACAACTACTAAATAAAGATATTTGGCAAGAAAATACTCAAAACCATCTTCTTATGACTCTAACAATACCCCAAGAATAAAAAAGGGGTATTTGTTAAATAATCTCTTCTAAGTTTTTAGCATACCTCTCTTCAACACTTAAAGAGACTCTGCTTCCCTCTAAAAGTGGGAAAGTATGTAGTTTTTCTTCAATATCGTCTAATTTAGAAGAACTCAAAAGCATAAAATCATCCCCTTCTATTCTAAATACATATTTATCTACATAAAGCTTTTCTAAAAATTCGGCAAACTTGATTAAAAATTCATCCCCCTCTTTCCACGAAAAAGTAGCATTATATTGGGAAAAATTATGCAACCGTATAGTATAAACATACATTGGTTGTTCTTTTAAATCATACAATGCTAAAAGGGGTAAATAATCATACACAAAAAGATTTGTAAGTCTATCTCTATAAAAATATGCAAAACGCTCTTGCTCTATACTTGTAGTTGGTAACTGAGAAGCTGTTTCATCAAGCTCAACATTTACTAAAACTTCAAGGGCTGCTTCCACCACCTCTGGATGAAAATGTTTTGTACTTAATTCCTGCAACTCAATGCTATATTGGAGTGGTAATTGATTCTAATTTAAGAATTATTTGTACAACAGTAGCTATGACAAATACTCATGACTTTAAGCTCTATAAACAATCCCGATTACCTATTAAAAAAGAGACTTTAGTCTGTGTAGATACAGGTTACTTAGGTATTACAAAGTTTCATGAAAATATAGAGATGCCAAAGAAAAAAACAAAACTAAATCCTCTTTCAAAAGAGGATAAATTAGAAAACAAAAATAAGTCATCTAAACGAATACCTATTGAACATATTAATGCAAAAATAAAAGCATTTAAAATAGTTGCTCATAAATATAGAAACCGAAGAAAACGATTTGGTTTACGATTTAATCTTATCTGTGCTTTTATTAATTTTGATAGAGGTTTTAATGTTAAATGATGGGTTATGCAAGAAGTCTAATAAAAACTCTGTATGTTGTGCAATCAACACTGTTTGAGCATACACCTCATTTGGTGTAATTGTTGTTTTTGCATTTAAAAGGAGCGTAAAAAGAAATGTAAAAACTAAAACTCTCATTGTAGTTTCCTTTTTTGTAAAATATCTACAACTTTTACCACTACTAAATCTGAAGTAACATTAAGTGATGTTCTTGCCATATCTAAAATTCTATCAACTGCTACAATTACCGCTATATACTCTGTTGGTAATCCTATTTGATTTAAAATAACAACCATCATAACAAGTGAAGCACTAGGAAGTGCAGCAACTCCAACACTCAGAGCTACAACTGTAATACCTAAAACAATCTGCTCGCCAAAGCTTAAATCTACTCCTGCTAAATGGGCAATATAAAGCACGGCAATTGTTAAATACGCCGCTGTTCCATCCATAGAAACTGTAGCACCCAAAGGAAGTACAAAAGAGGCAGTTTTTTTCTCAACACCACCCACCTCTTCTACAATACGCATAGAAACAGGAAGTGTTGCAGCACTAGAAGCTGTTGAAAAAGCCATAATAGGAGCTTCACGTATAGCTAAGAGGTACTTGTATGGGTTTATTTTGCCAAAAAATGCTAAAACTGCTGGAAGTGTTAGCGTTGCGTGGATTATTAAAACTGCTAAAACCATAAGTACATATTTATAAAGCCCTAAAATAACATCTATCCCTTGGTCTGCAACAACATAAGAAAGAAGTGAAAACACTCCAATAGGAGTTAGTTTTATAATCCACTCTGCCATTACAAGAACTGCATCGCTAATTGCTGTAAAAAAGTTTAACATTAGCTCTTGTTGTGTTTGTTTTAAATGAAGTGAAGCAACACCCAAAAAGATAGCAAAAACAATAATTTGCATCATCGCCCCATTGCTTAATGCTCCAAAAATATTGGTTGGAATAAAACTAAGAATCATCGCAGAAAAAGAAAATGGTGCAACATTTTGTGCTTTTGCATACTCTAAATTATCTGCTGAAATATGCTCTCCAATTGAGATAATATTCATAGCAACAATCGCTAAAAAAACAGCTAATGCAGTAGTAAGTACATAAAGCCCTACTGTTTTTAAGCCAATATTTTTTAAATCTTCAAGGGAACCTAGCCCCAAAATGGCAATATAGATACTTGCAAACACTAAAGGCACTACAAGCATCTTTAAAAAACTAATAAAAACTTTCCCAATAACCTCTTGCTGTAGTGCAAGTTCTGGGAAAAATGAACCAAACAAAACCCCCAAAATAATCCCAACTACAACTAAAGTATTTGTTGTAGCATACTTTTTTACTTTACTTAACATATCAATCACTCCTACAAATTAAACAATTATAGATTTATTTTAGTTAAAACTAGAGAAATATTTAGTATAATTTCTAAATTTTTTGAAAAAAAGGGCTTGTATGCTAACAAATCGTATAAATACATTATCTGAATCTATTACTATTGCTATTACAACTTTAGCGCAAGAGCTAAAAGCTCAAGGCAAAGATGTTTTAAGTTTTTCTGCTGGTGAGCCTGATTTTGGAACACCTCAAGTTATTAAAGATGCAGCTATTAAAGCTATTAATGAAGATTTTACAAAATATACTGCTGTTGATGGTATTGCTGCATTAAAAGAAGCGATTATCGCTAAACTTAAACGTGACAATAACTTAGAGTATGCTCCAAACCAAGTTATTGTAAACAATGGTGCGAAGCACTCTTTATTTAACCTTTTTTCTGCAACAATTGATGAAGGTGATGAGGTGATTATCCCTGCACCTTATTGGGTAACATACCCTGAACTTGTAAAATATTGTGGTGGAAGTGTTGTAGAGATTCATACTGATGATTCTTCATCGTTTAAAATCACTCCTACACAACTCAAAGATGCCCTTACACCAAAAACAAAAATGTTAATCTTAACAACACCTTCTAACCCAACAGGAAGTGTTTATACAAAAGAGGAACTTATTGAACTTGGTAAAGTGTTAGAGGGAACTGATGTTTTAGTAGCAAGTGATGAGATGTATGAAAAGCTTATTTATGATGGTGAGTTTACATCTAGTGCTAGTGTAAGTAAAGATATGTTTGAGCGTACTATTACAATTAATGGTTTAAGTAAATCTGTTGCAATGACTGGTTGGCGTTTTGGGTATATGGCAAGTGCAAAAACAGAGCTTATTAAAGCAACAAAAAAACTTCAATCGCAATCTACATCAAACATCAACTCTATTACACAAATGGCTGCAATTGCAGGGCTTGATGGTAGTGCCGATGCAGATATTAAGATGATGCGTCAAGAGTTTAAAAAACGTCGTGATGAAGCGGTTGAGCTTTTTAACGCAATTGATGGTTTAAGCGTTTTAAAACCAGATGGTGCATTTTACCTTTTTGTAAATATTAAAGAGGTGAGTAACGATTCTTTAACTTTCGCACAAGAACTTTTAGCGCAAAAAGAGGTTGCAGTAGTTCCAGGTGTAGGTTTTGGTAGTGAGGGATACTTCCGTTTTAGTTTTGCAACAGATATAGAGAGTATCCGTGAAGGTATTAGACGTATTGGTGAGTTTGTAGCAGAGTTAAAGGCGAAACAATAATGGCACAATTTGTATCGATTGATGTTGATTTAGAAAATTTCATACCACAACTCAAACAAAAATTAGATGCAAACAACCAAAAGATTCAAGAGCTTTTAGCTCTTGAGTCTAAAACGCATAACAACTTTGTAAAACCTCTTGAGATGTTAGATGAAGAGTTGGAGCTTTTTTTTACTCCCCTTTCTCATCTCAATAGTGTTGCAAATAGTGACAAAACTCAAGAGATTTATACACAAGCACTTCCCATTATTACAGAATACTCTACAAAACTCTCTCAAAACCTTGATATTTTTCAAGCTTATAAACAAATAGTAAAAGAGCAAACGCTTAATCAAGAGCAAAAAAGAGTTGTTGAACTTACACTAAAAGATTTTAAATTAAGTGGTGCTCATTTAGATGATGCAACTAAAAAACGCTTAGAAGAGATAAACATACAAAAAAGTGAGCTTAATAACCAGTTTTCTCAAAACCTTTTAGATGCTACAAATGCGTATGAGTATATCATCGAAGATGAAAAAGATGTAGAGGGGATTCCAGCGAGTGATTTAGAAGAGGCAAAATTTCAAGAAGATGGTAAAACAAAATACCGCTTTACTCTTCAAATGCCATCATATTTAGCATATATGACTTATGGACCAAACAGAGTAATTCGTGAAGAGCTTTATAAAGCGTATGTAACACGTGCGCCTCAAAATGCACAGATTATAGATGAGATTTTAGCACTTCGCCATGAGATGGCACAACTTTTAGGTTTTGAAAATTTTGCAAGTTACTCATTAGCTTCAAAAATGGCAAAAAGTGAAGATGATGTTATACGATTTTTAGAAAAACTTTTAGAAAAATCTCAAAATCAAGCTAAAGAGGAGCTTCAAGAGCTTCAAAATATAGCAGATGTAGAATTACAAAGTTTCGATACCGCTTACTACGCAGAAAAACTCAAAAAAGAGAAATATGCAATAGATGAGGAGGAGTATCGCCCCTACTTTGAGCAACAAAGTGTTGTAAATGGTTTGTTTAGCTTTTTAGAAAAACTCTTTCTTATCCGTTTTGAAAAGGTAAAAGAGAAGCTTTACCACGAAAAAGTAAGCACATATCACCTTTTTGTAGATGATAAACTCCACGCAAAACTTTATCTTGATTTAGAAGCAAGAAAAAGTAAGCGTGGTGGTGCGTGGATGCACAATTTTCAAACACACCTCAAAGATGAAAACAACCAAGAGCATTTAGCTTCCGCTTTTGTTGTGTGTAATTTTCCACCATCTTCACAAAATAATCCATCACTCCTTCGCCACGATGATGTAGTAACACTCTTTCATGAGATGGGGCATACAATTCACCACCTTTTAAGTGAGGTAAATGAATATAGCATTAGTGGAGTTAATGGTATTGAGTGGGACGCTGTTGAGTATCCATCACAATTTTTAGAGAATTTTGCTTATGAAAAAGAGGTACTGCAACTCTTTGCAAAACATTACCAAAGTGGTGAAGTATTACCAGATGCAATGATTGAAAAACTGATTCGCGCTAAAAACTTTATGTCTGCTTCTGCAATGCTTAGACAACTAGAATTTGCACTTTTTGATTTTAAATTGCATCAAAAGCTTTACAAAGGCAATAGAGTTCAAGCACTTTTAAATGTTATTCGCCAAAAAACAGCACTAATTCAACCACCAAAATATAATAAATTCCAAAATGGATTTGCACATATTTTTGCAGGTGGCTATGCTGCTGGATACTATAGCTACAAATGGGCAGAAGTTTTAAGTGCAGATAGCTTTTTATCGGTTGTAGAGGAAGGGGTTTTTCAATCCACTTTAGCACAAAACTATAAAGAGATTATCTTAAAACGGGGTGCTAGTCAAAGTATGCGTGAGCTTTTTGAGATGCTACACCATCGCCAACCAAACCCAGATGCTCTTGTAGAGTTAAGTGGGATTAAAGAGTGAGTAAATTCCTCTCCCTACTCCTTCTTGGCTCTACCCTCCTTTTAGCAGATAAAACAATCAAAATAGCTACATACAACATAGATAACCTTTTTGACTTACAAAAAAATGGGCATGAGTATAAAGAGTATATCCCCTACTCTGCTTCAAAATGGAACAAACATAACTACAATATAAAACTTAACCATATAGCCACTGTTTTAAAAGATATAGATGCAGATGTTGTAGCGCTTCAAGAGATAGAATCACTCCAAGCTCTTAAAGATTTACAAAGAAAGCTCAAACAAAAAGATTTATACTACAACTACTATGGTATAGCCAATGCAAAAAATACCACAGTAAAAGTTGCTTTTTTAAGTAAATTTCCCTACCGCTACAAAAAAGAGGTGCGTGTTACCTCCTCTTTAAAATATCGCAATATTTTAGAGGTAAAATTTAGTTTTAACCATCAAGATTTATACCTTTTTATAAACCACTGGAAAGCAAAGAGTGGCCCTGAGAGCCAAAGAATGGTAAGTGCAAAAGCACTACGAAAACGTCTGCGTGAAATTGGGTATGATAAAAATATTTTAGCTGTTGGAGATTTTAACTCTGACTATGAAGAGTATATAAAATTTAAACGCCAAAGAAGACTCAATAACACAGGTGGAAAAACAGGAATAAACCATATTTTAAATACACTCAATAGCACAAAAAAAGAGTATCTTTACAACTTATGGTATAGCGTTCCAAAAGAGGAGCGTTTTAGCTACATCTATAAACGCAAAAAAGAGGCACTTGATAATATGCTTGTTACAAAACCACTTTTACATAGAGGTGGTATTATGTATGTAGATGGCTCTATTCATAGTGTAAAACTTGATTATCTTTTTACAAAAAAGGGTTGGATAAATAGGTGGCAAACAAGTAGAAGAAAACCCCATACCCACAAAGGTAAAGGGTACTCAGACCACCTTCCGGTGGTTGCTGAGTTTAGGGTTTTTCAAAAGTAAATCTTTAGTATAAAAACCCAAACAACCAAAGTGGTATTTTATTGCCACTACCTAACTCAATATCATCTGCTACAACATAACTATTTGGAATATCTTTTATTTGTTGAAACGATTTATTTTTTCCACCCACTTCAACTATCACTTTATTATCTATACTAAAATCACCCACTTGTGCATATTTTATAGTATGGTTTATTTTAAGTTGAGATACGAAAAAACTCTCCCTTAAACTTCCTATGTTTTGATTATCGCAAAGAATATTATAGAGGTTAACATTTTCAAGATATATTTTATCTGGTTTGTTGAGTAACTTTTTATTTTTAAAATTACCCCCAATAATTTGAATTAAATTAGCTTTTTGCAAATAGTAAAAATAGGAATAAAGGGTATTTCTACTTAGCTGAGCTGATGTAGCTATATTTTGAATATTAAGCTCAAAAGGGTTTGTAGCACATAAAAGGTGCAATAACTTTCTTATAGTATTTATTTTATGGCTATCTACATTATAAATTGTAGCTACTTCACTATCGAGTATTATATTTACAATCTCATTTAAACGTAAATTATATCCCCTCTCCCCTTCTGTAAAAAATGGATAAGAACCATACTCTTTATAATACAAAAAATATTCCAATGGTTTAAACTTTTTTTTCAATTCAAAAGCAATTTGAGTATGATTTTGTAAAATATCTTCTAGTGTATATGTTGGTAACTCTTGTTCTAATTTTATAGATACAAACTCCCTAAAAGATAAAGAGTGCAAATGGTAAAACAAAGCTCTTCTACTTAAATCTACCTTTGCATTTTCTATCTCTAATGCACTACTACCACTAAAAAGTACTTTAATATCTACAAAATCATAAATTGTTTTTAACTCTTGTGCAAAATTTGGAGCTTTATGAATCTCATCTATAATAAGCAATTCCCCTCCACGTGCACTAAAATCTATTGCAATTTCACTCAGTTTTTCTACTACATTATCTGCACTAATATAAAGCATTTTTTGGAGTGCTAAATCTAAACTTTGTGCAAGCTGACGAAGCAAAATTGTTTTTCCAACCCCTCTTTGCCCTAAAATTCCAATAATTTTAGACTCTAAATCAATTGTATGAAATAAATAACGCTTAAATGATGGAGTAGGAAGAGAAAAATAAAGGTTTGATAATGAAAGAAGTGTTTGCATATTATTATAATCCTTTTCAATACATTGAAAAGATTATATCTATTTTTTTTTAATATGTTATAAAAACCTCTACAAAAAAGTAGAAATTTTTAAGAAAAATTAAAACGAACGTTTAAACTCAGGGTATGCAATAACACCACACTCAATAGCGTCCATACCTTCGAGTTGTTCCTCTTCATCTGCAGTAAATGCAACTACAAATTTATTAATTACATAAATAACCCCATAAGATATAGGAAAA